>Ga0194024_1000213_pt1 | contig 11237 bp, 32 predicted proteins | sample IW13Sep16_MG_FD_140337 | JGI IMG/M metagenome (GOLD analysis project Ga0194024, IMG submission 140337) | Freshwater microbial communities from the Broadkill River, Lewes, Delaware, United States - IW13Sep16_MG | ecosystem: Environmental > Aquatic > Freshwater > River | place: USA: Delaware...
CTGGAAGCAATCTGTGAGAAGATTGTGGCACAGGAATCAGTAGGTCTGGAGGACATGATCTGGGCAGAGAAACTTGCCAAAGCAAATACTTCTGCCAGAGAGATACTTAAAAGAGCAAGAGGACGTGCTGCCAACCCAGATATGGTGGAAGGCAGTATGGACGACTTTATGAATAAGATGGGATTGGGTGACCCTGACCCATCAAATCATCGCACAAACTTTGGTAGTGCCGATGAGATTGTAGATTGGTTCAATGAGGACCGCCCTGATGACTGGAGGCAACGTGACTAATCGACAGTGGCAAGAAGTAGAAGCAATTGTTCGTAGAGAACAGGTCAAAGCATTGCAACACATGAATAATTATTACTATGATGAATTGCAAGACATTCTTGATGAATTATATCCACTAGCACATCCCAGTAAATAATGAAAATAGCAACTATCTATTCCAACGGAAGTCAAGAATGTGAACGCATGAGTATGCTTCTCAAATCTCTTGGTGGAGAATTTCATGAATACCTACTTGGTATTGATTTCAGTGATAGGCAGTTTCGTGCTGAATTTGGATCTGAAGCTACTTATCCTCAAGTTTCATTGGGAAATCAACACATTGGTAGCATGAAAGAAGCACTTCAATATATGAGTGAACAAGGAATGTTTGTATGACCTACGAAGACTTCATTCATAAGGGCACAGAACATTATATGGACATGGTGCGTCTTATTGATATTAAAATGAAGCATCGTATGGATCTTACAGATCAAGAAAAAGAAATGAATGGTTATATTTTAGAGTTTCAAAAACAAACAAAGATAAATGAACTGAGAGACAAATTCGAAAAGTGTTTGGGTATTGACAATGAAGATTAGAGGACCTATAATATCAGACACATATACCATTGTTATGGACTACAAACCTTATTCCCCAGAGTGGCATCGAAAAAGATACCTTAAAGAAGCTTTGGATAAGTATTTTGATGATTATGTCGATGTTGAGACTATCCGTGTAGATATTCTTGACATTCTTTCAGAACGATCTGAAAAAGCATATAAAGAATTTTCTAGAATCAATGAATTGGAAAAAACATTGCAATGAAATGGTTTAATCCTCCAAAAACATTTGACATATTCAAAAAAAGAATTCAAATTTCTTTATTGATGTTGAATCTTGTCATAACATCTGCTAATCTAATTTTAGTCGCATCTAGACTTGACAGACTGGGTATGAGGACAGTATACTATTGCCAGATGGATTCTCCCGTCACCTCCATCTGTTTGGAACAATGACTTACGAAGCTGAAGTTCAATTCAAGTTTGATGCTACTTTCACTCACACCTATGGTTCTTTTTTGGATGCTGATGATTATATTCCAGAAGAACACTATTTGATTACTGCTCCTGCTGCTGATTTGAACGCAAAGCAGTATTTCAAACTCTTTGAGAAGTTCATGCTTTGTGTGGGTATGTGCCCTGCTAGCATTCGTTCTGGTGCTATGTCGTTGGTCTTCAACGATTATGTGAATGAAGAAGAGCAGCGTAAGGTCTGTAAAGAATATGAACTGACAATGGATGAAGACCTTGACAAGAAGTTTGAAGAGTGGAAGATTCGTGATGAAGAATGGGCACGACTGAAGAAAGGTCCTATGGGAACTGTTCCAGAGGAAAATACAGGACTTACCGATTATACTCTCGGAGAAAAGTAATGGGTATGTTTGATTTTATACGGAGTTCCTATTTTTTAAGTGAGAACTTCTCTGGACAATGCCAAACAAAAGACATTGAGTACGGTATTGGTGGTACAATGTCTCAGTACTGGATTTCTCCTGATGGTCAATTGTATCTGATTGATTACTCCAATACTGCTGACTTTGTAGAACTCAAAGAAGGTGATGATGGGTATAATGATAAGTTAGCACTCTTAAACTTTAGGTGGATTCCTAATGGTACTCATGGTAAGGTTCATGCTTTGAGTCTTACCAAATATGTGGTAATCTATCCAGAGAAATGGGAAGGCATTTGGGAAGATTGGCCTGAGTGTCGTATTCATTTTAGAGATGGAAAAATCTTAGACTATCAAATTTTAACTAAAGGTGGAGAACGACAATGAAAAATGACAACACGATGACCTATTTCATCACTGGTGCAGTTTTAGTTGTGCTCGGTGTAATGTTTATTGGTGGACCATTGTATGGTGTCTGGCAACAATCTCTTGCTGGTAAAGCAGAATTGCAGAAGGCAGAATATACTCGACAGGTAGCAGTGCTTGAAGCACAAGCAAAAAAAGATTCTGCACAACAACTTGCTGAAGCAGAGGTTATCCGTGCTGAAGGTGTTGCCAAAGCAAACCAAATCATTGGTGAGAGTCTAAAAGATAATCCAGCATATCTTCAGTATTTGTGGATTACTCAGGGAGAACAGAATGCTGACCGCACTGTGTACATGATTCCTAGTAATGGTGGTGCTCCTGTCCCTACATTTGATATTCAGAAATGAGTTTAATTAAGTTTAATAAAAAAAAAGATTTTGGTACAGATTACTATGTTCAAATTCTAAACATCAAAAGAATTTCTTTACTTCAGATCTCTGTAAGTTGGAATGATTTTCCATCTTGGCCTTATCTTCAAATAAAGTCTGGAACTGGTGATCTTTTTGATGTTTTATTCTGGGTTTATAAGTTTGGAATTGATGTAACAATTTTGGGTCGAACTTGGAATTGGGATTACATGGATGAACTACCAGAAGAATTTGATCATCTTCCAATGGAGGAATGCTAATGTTTAGCACACCAGTTAAAGGAACACATCCCAATAAAACTAAGATGAACTGGTGGGAATATTGGATTGGACACTGCTGGATGACTGGATGGCAAACCATTCGTCATAACTTCAGGATCTGGGCAGATCTTATGGGATCAAACTACGATGGATATGCTCTCATGAAAGAGGATGACCCAGAAGCAGAATGTCTTGAATGGTTTTGGGCAGGTTTAGTTGAGGATGATGTATATCCCAAAGAGTTTCTTGAAGGTTTGATGCAAATGGTTCATGATATTGACACAGGTAAAGTAAAAACATATCCTATGGAAGATGTTATGAAGAAACTAGAGGATCTTGTTGAAGGAATTGAATTGGACAAGGAGGATTCTGAATGACTTACGATCAACTCTATGAGCACATTACCTTTTATGTTGATCAAGAACTTGATAACAAGCGTAAATCGTGTCTCATCCTTGGTGCTGTTATGGAGTTTATGCTTGATTGCCTTGATGAAGGTGTAGATCCACGCACACTTGATATGAGTGGGTTTATCAGTGAAAAACTTAATGAGATTGAAGGAAAATGACCTACCTTATCACTTTCTACTACAAGAATGATTTAGAAAAAAGATACCAAAGACATAAAACGATGGCAGTAGCAATAGCAACTGCTAATCTTCTAATTGCTCATGGTCATTATGTTATTGATAGTATCACCACTGAATATGGAGTAGAAGAATGAGGTTCCGTAACATAGAGTTCCTTTGGAGCAAAGTCAACAACAAGCATGAACTCGTCAAGTGGTATACTCACAACTCTGGTGATAGTTGCTATGTCGTTGCTTTCTTCAATAAAACTACAGAAGGTTATGACATGGAAACTGTAGGTAATCGTTTCTTTGAGGATAAAGATGCCTGGGTTGTGGGTAAGTATGCTCTGGAGTTTCTAAATGCTACCTTTCAAATTGAACAAGATGAAGAGGAACTGAAATGAACTACCTCTGCCTTGTTGATGGTGTTGTAGAATACGGCAGCACAGACCTCTACCAATTCAACCATTATCGTATGATGTATTACGAAGACCACAAAGATGCTGAAAATGTAGAGTATCTTGTGCTGACTGATGAAGCATACAACGAAATGTTCCCTTGTGAGGATGAAGAATGAAGAAACTTGAATTCCGTCCAGTCACTATCACTTATGTGAGAACTATGATGTTCACACCAACAGCAGAAACATTTGAGGATTGGGATGTAGAACCAACACAAGAGAGTGTTTATGAGTGGGCAGTAGAAGAGTTTCTCACTACAATAGAAGAAGAAGCAAAGGATGGTGAATGGAGAAACTTTACTGTAATCACAGAAGACCAACCACCAGTAGAAGTTGAATGGGGTGAAGAAGATTATGACTGAAAAAGTAGTATTTCTTTCAATCTCACGTGTGATTGATACTAAGACAGGTATTCACTACCTTGATGCGATTGATGAGGATGGCCATCACTGGACTGCTCAGATGACTCACAAGGAAGAACCTTGGATTACATACAAGGAAGTTTGGAGAAAAGACCCACAGCAACCCTACGATCATGACTGAACGCACAAATGAATGGAGAGAAATCTTCACTAAAATCATTGAAGACAATGGTTATTATGAATTTGGTAAAGTAAACTTCTACAATCTCGCCAGTATTTTGGAAGATTTGTATGTAGAAAACCAAGACCTTAAATCTAAAGTTGAAACACTGGAAAAGGATATTGAACTTTTGAAATCTTATGCTTGGGAACAATGAAATCACATCCAGCAAACGATTGTGAATGGGAAGATACCGCCGAAATCAAGTTTCAGGAGTGGTTCAATGAACTCTATGGCACTTATTCTCATCGGTGTGAATGGTTCTATGGAGATTGTGAAGAACCTGATGTGAATCAAAGAAAGGAAATCCTCATCAAGTGGTTGCATTCTGCCTTCTTGACGGGTTATAATACTGGGAGATGCTCCGAGATCAATGACCGACAGAAACTTTGAACGAGAACTACATCATTACATCTATAATGATCCAGAATATGGTGAGGATATTGAAAGTATTGACTATCGCTCTCTCGCTAACATTCTAGAAGAGTTTTGTGATAGAATAGAACAACTGGAGAAGGACAACGAACTACGGAAATCTTATGATTGGAGAGGGGTATGACTGAAGAAGATAAGTATGCTCTCAAAGAGTTTCTCCGTGGTGTTGGTGTATTTCTTGGTGCCTCTGCTGTCTTCATCATTATTCTGATTGTACTAGCATACTTTGCCTCTGGTGATAAACCAATCAACTCTACCTCATTTGAAGTGGTTGATAAGTACAAAGAGTGTGATGTTGTAAGATATGCACCACACCAAGTTGCAGATTATAAGTATTTCCTCTATTGTGAGAAAAACAAATGACTGAAGACATTCAACAACCAAATGGTGACTTTCTAAAGAACTATCCAGATGTGACCCGTGTTGAAGTCATTACTGGTGAAGGAAGAGAGTTCGTTCGTTATGAATGCTCTAATGTTCAGGTAAGTCTTCAGGACGATGGACAAACACTCAAAGTATTTCTTTTTACGACTTATGACTGATAATCTTCCAGTTCCTGATGATTTGCCTTATCTAAATCTATCTCAAAGTGAATTGGATGAATTAAGAAAATCAAAGAAAGAATTAACGGAATACGGCAAAGAGAAACTGAAAAAACTTATCTACAAACAGGATATGCACAAAATGGAAGATGCTGCAAAAGACCTTGTTCTTGAAAATCTTACGCACGAAGAAATGTTGGAAATTGCTGAAAAAAGAGAGGTGGAGAATAGACCATTCTATCGTTTCTTTGCAATCGAATACTTTGCTACTGGAGAGGGTATGTCTTTCTGGTTGAAAGTATGCCGTAACTACCCACCACACGATGATAGAGATTACGATTTAGAAAGATTCGCTAAATTTATTGGTGAAGGAGCAGAGTATTATCTACATGGTTTGGAAACTCCAACACAAGAGGAGTTTATGGAAAAGTATGCTAATCTGATTCCACCATACATTGTGAAAATGATTGAGCGCAGAGACCAACCAGGATTTGATTGGGAGACACATTTGTATTTTAACTACTCATAATGAATCTTACATACAGACAATTAATTCTCTTGACAACGGCACTCACATTGTTTTATGATGAAGTCGCAAAGACATCCACACCTGAAATGAAACACGAAATTATGGAACTTGCTGAGATTATTCAAAAATCTGCTGAGAAGATGAAGAATGAATAATACTCAAGAGAATCCTGATGAGTTTGTATTTGAAGATGTGAAAATGATTCACTGGGAAAATATGAATGAATCTGCGTATTGGTGTGGAATCACTTTGAATGATGGTAGATACTTTCATTTAAACATTCACGGAGACAATCTGCGTGTTTATTTGAGTGATGAGACGGCATAAATAAACATACCTGATGGACCGACATCTTTTCAGGTGGGGAGAGTAGTGATACTCTCCTTTTTTAATGCTTATAAATACTATTGTCGGTCCATAGGGTAATTGTATGATTATCTACAAAACTACTAATCTTATCAACGGAAAGTTTTATGTTGGTCAAGATAGTAAGAATAATCCAGAGTATTATGGTTCTGGAAATTTACTTAAAAGAGCAATAAAAAAGCACGGAAAACAAAATTTTATAAAAGAAACTCTTGAGGTTTGTTCTACTCAAGAGCAACTAAATGAAAGAGAAAAATATTGGATAAAAGAAACCAAAGCAAGAGAACTTGGTTATAATATCGCAGAAGGTGGAACTGGTGGTAATACTTATACTGAAGAAACCAAGCAAAAAGTTTCTCAATTTTTTAAGGGAAGATATATAAGTGCCGAGACCATAGAAAAAAGAAAAAGAGTAAGAGAAGAAAGAAAAAGACAAAATCCAGATGCTTATAAACTTTCTGAAGAGCAAAAGAGAGTAATCGGTGATTTTCATAGAGGTAAAGAGATTTCTGAAGAACAAAGAAAAAAACTTTCGGAAAGAATGAAAAATTTTACCAATTATTCTTCAGAGTTTTTAGAAATGCAGAAAGGTGAGAATAAGAAAGGGGAAAAAGGTTCTATGTGGGGTAAAAAACATACTCCAGAAACCAAAAATAAAATGTCGGAATCCCATAAGAAAAATCCAGCAAGATATTGGTTGAGTAAAAAACAATCATCAGAGTCAATTGAGAAGAGAAGACAAAAACAAATAGGAACTAAATGGAGTGAAGAAAGAAGAAAAAAATATGAAGAAAGGGGAAACTACTTTCAAGGACAAACTCATACACCAGAATCAAAGGAAAAGATAAGACAAAGTAAGATAAATAAAACACCAGAGCAAAAGTTGGAAACTTATATAAAGTTTTATATAAGTAAAATGGGTTATGAACCAAGTGAAGAACAAAAACAAAATAAACTTGAAGAATATAAAAGAAAGAAAAAATGTTAGCTCACAGCCCCCGTATAGTTACTGACGGACTTGTATTATGTCTTGATGCTGGAAACAATAAGTCTTATCCTGGTAGTGGGACTGCTTGGACTAGTTTAGTTGGTAGTGGAATTGCAACTTTAACAAACGGACCTACTTATAGTAGTAATAATGGTGGATATATTGTTTTTGATGGGGTTAATGATTATGTTGATTGCGGCACTTCATCAGATTATACTTTTGGAACTGGTGCATTTACTGCTGAGATGTGGATATATCCAACTGTAACTCCATCACAATTTGATTGTATTTTAATAGGAGATAATCCTGATCTAACAAGTGTTTTCTGGGGATATAGAAGTGGATATTTGGACTTTGTGAATAGGGGTGATACTTATACACTTATTAGAATGACATATCCAACTTTGAATCAATGGACTCATGTTGTTATATCTAGAGATTCTTCTGGATATATTGCAGCATATAAGAATGGTGTAGTGCAGGCAAGTTCTACAGGAAATACTGATAATTATAATCAAACTGAGATGTATGTTGGAGGTCAAGGATCATATACATATCCTGGATACATCTCCAACCTCCGCATCTATAAAGGCAAAGGACTCACAGCAGAAGAAATCCAACAAAACTATAATGCTCTAAAAGGACGATACACCACCTAAATACAAAAACGAAGAGATATTGAGAGAAAATGGGAATTGCTTATAATCCAAAAGTGATTACTGACGGACTTGTATTAGCACTGGATGCAGGTAATACTAAGTCTTATCCTGGTAGTGGGACTACTTGGACTGATTTGAGTGGTAATGGTAATACTGGAACTCTTGTAAATGGTGTTGGGTATGATAGTGGTAATGGTGGTGCTTTGAGTTTTGATGGGGTTGATGATTATGTAAATCTAAACTTTCCCTTTACTCAAAGTTCTTCAGAAAACTCATATACTATTGTTATGGGAGCAAAATTATCTACAACATCATCCGCAAGAAGACAACTGTGGGGGAGTGATAATGATGGATATGATTGGTCATTTGGTGCTGGAGATGATACAAAATTTACGATATTTTCTGGAGAAAACATTTATACTGGAAGAACTCAAGATACAGACTGGCATATTTTTACAGCACAATGGTCTTCTTCATTTGGAACAAGATTGTATATAGATAATGTTTTAGATATTTCTACAGCAAATATAAGTTATGATATTTCAACAGCATCAACAACTTCTATAGGAAGAAATCCTTTATTTGGTGAATATTGGAATGGTAATGTATCATTCGTCCAATTATACAACAGAGCACTCACAGCAGCAGAAGTCGCACAAAACTATAATGCTCTTCGTGGTCGTTATGGAATCTAAATACTTACAAAACAAATAAGACAATGTACGAAAATAGAAGCTTCGCAATCTTCTCCACAACCGAAATTGATCAAGTTGATTTCTCATTAGTCTGTGAGACTTCTCCTGATACTCTACGCAAATCAGTAGATGAAAGTAAGACCTTTGTGAAGTGGGATGGAGAGCAACCAGAGTTTGTTTCAGAACTCACAACACTCGAAGGACCTTATACTTACACAGAGATTTTAGAGATTCTTTCTGGTGCCGAATGGACAGCACCTATGGAGGGAATGGAGTAATGGGTGTTTATGCTGGACCTGCTGAATATTGGTATAATTCTAATGAAGGAAGAACTAGTCAATCCACAAGAATTGTAGTCCAAGATGGTCTTGTATTAAACCTGGATGCTGGTGCTTCTACTTCTTATCCTGGTAGTGGCACTTCTTGGACTGATTTGAGTGGTAATGGGAATACTGGAACTCTTGTGAATGGTGTTGGTTTTGATAGTGCTAATGGAGGTTCTTTGAGTTTTGATGGGGTCAATGATTATATAGATTGTGGAAACATACTAAACTTTACTACGGAAAATTTTACATTTAATATATTCTTTTATCTCACAACTACTACTACAAATAATCCCACCCAGGGACCAGTTTTGTTTTACAAGGGTGCTTTCCAGCAAAATGGATATTATATACAGATCAGTAGAACAAGTCCCTCGGCGGCATCTTTTATAACTAATCAATCGGGATTATATCAAGACACAGTATCTTCTCCTTCGTTAGTAGTTGGAGCATGGAATTATCTATCAGTAGTTAGGGTTGGTTCAACGGTTGCAATTTATATAAACGGTGTAAATTCTACTTCTATCGCAGGAACTCACCTAAATCCCGGTGGATCTGGAGATAATTTTCTATTATCGGCATATATTACTGGAGGTGGAACTATATTTTCTAATATAAGAATAGCATCATTTCAGGCATACAACAGAGCACTCGCAGCAGAAGAAGTCCAACAAAACTATAATGCACTCCGCAGTCGTTTTGGAATTTAACCACTTCCCAAACTGTCCCACACAACTTCCACAAGACTCAAAGACCTGCTATAATATCATTATGAAACAATGGATTGAAAACTGCTATTTGTCTTGGAGGAATGCTTTTTATTATAGATTTAATTCTTATGTAAACGATATTGACCGTCTCGCATTCTTTGAAGAATTGTCTATCGGTCATATTCAAATGACTGATGAGTATCTAATGTCTCAACCAGGATTTGACCCTTATAATCTTTCAGGTAGAGACCCTTATTATTCTTATGTGATGAGTAAGTAATGGACTTTCCAGTGTTGTTAAATAAGTGGATAATCGGATTTAAACCGATTAAGTATACAATTTTCTGGTATTGGTTTCGTCTGGTCAACCACTCTAATTGGAGAATGGACGACCATCAAAGATATTGGGACTTCTGGTTGAATCTCAATCACGGGTGGGATCATATGAATTATGTGTATAAATTTGAAGAGTTTTGGGGTAAAGGGTCTTATCCACCAGAAAAGATTGTATTACCAAAAGAAAACTTTGATGCTCTTGTTGAGAGACTCAATGCTCCACCAGATCCAAAAGTACAAGAAAAAATTCGTAAACTATTAGAACGCAAAGCACCATGGGAATAAAGAAAAGAGATATTGTAGAATATATTGGATGTTCTGTTGAACAGATTCGATGGGGAAATAATGATGATCCACGATCTATTTTAATTGTTGGACATGATTATGTTGTTGAAGATGTAGATGTTCATTCTCAACATACAAAAATTAAACTTTGCCATAAAATAGGATGGTTCAATTCTGTTTGTTTTAAAATTAAAAACAAACAGGTAAATAGTAATTTGCGGCATTCAAAAATGAACCCATCAGATATAACTCTAGAAAGTCATTCAAAAATGTTTGAATATGAAAGAATTTCTAGAGAGGTTGAAGAGTGTGACGATATAGAATATCTCAAAAATATGTGTCGTTGTTATGTTAAGTTGCATATGAAACAACAAGAAGTTTTTTCAAATATGACTAAAAATTTATGAATTTAATTCAACCATCCGATCCTCTATATTTTAAGCAAACTTCAGATGAACCTTATGATCGTCATCAATACAGGTTGGACTTTGAAGAGGGCAAATCTATCATCTTTGATGATTATGAGCAAATGAGATCATTTTGGTTTGAGCAAATTAGAAATTGGCACGGATGTACTGTAACTATTCTTGATAAAGATGCCCAGAAAAAAAGCAGAAACACCAAAGGTTTCGGAAACTAAGAAAAAATCTGTTTCTACAAAGAAATCAATATCCAGGAAGAAACCTGAACCAAAACCGACATTCAAACGTAAAGAGTTAACTCACGAAGAAATGTTCCCTTACAAATCATTCATTTACCGATTGGAATATCAAGATGGAACAGAACATAGAGTATGCCACTTCCAATGTGAAGAACACAGAACCAAACACATCGAACGATATAAACTTTGCAAAGGAACCTATTTTATCGACACCGATACCTAATGTAATTATGTTAGGGTTGTTTTTTGTTTCAATACTTGCTATAATAATTTCAGGATATATTCATGGTCACATGAACATTTCTGCCGTTTATAAGAATTTA
>Ga0194024_1000214_pt1 | contig 11234 bp, 28 predicted proteins | sample IW13Sep16_MG_FD_140337 | JGI IMG/M metagenome (GOLD analysis project Ga0194024, IMG submission 140337) | Freshwater microbial communities from the Broadkill River, Lewes, Delaware, United States - IW13Sep16_MG | ecosystem: Environmental > Aquatic > Freshwater > River | place: USA: Delaware...
AACCGTTGACGGCCAGAGAGCAGGAGTACAGACAAATGATGCTTCAAAAGGGTTTGTTTTTTCCTGACTACAAGATCCATGTGACAGGCAGAAGCGCGCAATTCAAAAACAGATTTGATAAGCAGCTAGTGCAGTGGGATTTGTTTGAAGCAATCAGGAAGGGCGTTGACCCTTTTGTTGCTATTAACAACTTCAAGGATCCCTATATCATTCTTGGTAATACCCCATGGCGCAGGGATTCTTTTATGGCCATTTCAATCCTCTCTGCCCCGAAAGGCGCCAAAACTCACGCCCATCACCAGCAACTGTCATTGGTCTGACATGCCATCAAAGCTCCCCCGTTTGAATGTCGTCTTGCCCGCGGAAATGCGTGATTGGCTCGAAACGCAACGGCTTCCTTGTGAATCGACCGCGGCAGTAATTCGGCGGATTCTGCACGAATACATGAAAAAGCATGAAACCAGCATTTGACCTAGCCGAAGTTCAGCGCCTGCTTCGCAGAGGCATAGACGCTGGTCATTGGACTTTGCAGGATTTGGACGTGCCATCTCTGGGTTGGCGCATCAGCATGGAAGACGCAAAGCGAATCCCAGGATTCACGCCACGCCCGTACCGCAACCTTCTCAGAGATGAGCCCGCACCCGCAGAACGAGTTCAAATCACAGACCCCAGAGACTTCGCGGTGGCTCAAGCCCCTGCCAATCACGTTCAACGAGGAAGCGCACCGTTATCAGTGGGAACCAACGGGGCAATGGCTGAACCACTCAGTCACAAAGGTGTGCAAGGGGACAAAGGATCCGTGGGCAATGAAGCGGATCATGGAGACGAAGCACATCTGGGAGCCGCGTGGCAAGGCAGTGCATTTGGCATTAGAGACGTTTCTGACGACTGGTGACCCTGGGGATTTCCCGGCGGAATATGCGGAGTGGGTGGAACCACTGATTGAGCATTCCGTGTGGGAGAACTACGAAGCGGTGGCGTGTGAGTACCGCTTGGCAGATGTGGAGCGCAGCATTGCCGGATCGTTTGACTGCTTACTGCGGCGAAAGGATGACCACAGGCAGCTGGTGCTCGTGGACCTGAAGACCCAGGGCAAGGCCGATGCCAGCCCGTACGACGTGAGCACGCAGCTTGGCGGCTATCTGGGGATGCTCAACATTCATTGGCCGCGGCTGTATGTGCAGAAGGCAGGCGTGCTGTGGAGCCGTCCAGGTGGAACGACGCTGCAGAAGGTTGACGTTGACCAGGCGTATATCGAATGGCAGGCGGCCAGGGATGCGTTCCTGACGTTGAACCAACCTGAGTTTTAGGGGTTGCGGGATCCGAGCATTTAGGGGTATACTCCATCTGTACGGGGGAGACCCCACCACTCACAGACAGATGACCAAAGCCGCCACCATCACGGTCACCCTTCCCAACGGCGAACTGGCCAAGCGCAAGACTGCCCGCACCTACACCTACGCGGTTTGCACCAATACTGGAGTCATCAGCTTTTGCGGCTCCTTTGAACTGGCCCAGAAGCGCATCCGCGCCTGCCACCCCGAAGTGCAGCCCACACTAACGATCCTGCCGGTCAACACCTGATCTACCCGGCCCCTACGGGGGCTTTTTCTCATGCCTCGCAAGAAACCCTCCTGGAAGCCCGCAACTGAGTTCAAGCTCACTCGCCTCAAACCCAATGGACCCAAAGACGGCCAATCCGTTGAGAAATGGATTTACGGCAAAGACAAGGGCTACCAGGAATTGATCGACGACCCACGCACCAAATTCAACGATCTGCCATGACCAACCCCAACCTTCTGCTTGGCGCCATCGCCAGCACTAAAGCCGAAATCAAGCGCCATGAAGACGCCCTCCAGGTGCTCATGGATGATCTGGCCCTGATGTACGCCACTGGCGAGCTGGACGACCTGAAAGACGACGATGGCAATCTGGTCAGCGATGCCGTCAAGGTGTCCCGCTGCACCCGCACGAGTTGGCACTACAGCAATGCCGTGAAGGAGCTGCAACAGCTTGAGCAGTTCGAGGGCGTAGCACTTAAAAGGGAGACGGAATATTGGCGGGTGACCCTGCCGAAAGCAGAGTTCTGATGGCTGGCACTCCCGTAGATGATCGGATTGAAGCCATCCTTGGCAAATACGACCTATGGGAGCCGGACCAATACCGGAACGCCGTTTCTGAACTCGCTGTCTACCTGCTGACCCTCACCGAAGAGGAAATCAAAGGCAGCTTGTATCACCAGCGGTTAAAAGACAAAGTGCATCTTGAAAATTGCTTCATGCGTTCGGATGATTTTCCAAGTCCAAGGGATTGAGCCAGCACCGCAAGGCAGCAAGACGCATGTGGGCAATGGAATCATGCGCGAGTCATGCGCTCGGGTAAAACCGTGGCGTTTCGCAGTCAGCCAAGCAGCGCTAGAGACGGGCCATGAAATGTTCACGGGTCCCGTTTACGTCGGCATCACATTCCTGTTCCCTCGGCTCAAGTCCCACTGCAACACCAAGGGAATCATCAAGCCCAATGCGCCGTTCTACAAAATCAGCAAGCCTGACATTGACAAGCTTTGCCGTTCAACCCTTGATGGCATCACGGGCGTTCTGCTAAAGGATGACTCTCAGGTGGCAAGCCTTATGGCCACCAAGCAATACGTCAAAGAAGGCGAGCTAACCGGCGCAATCATCACCATCAACGCACTGTGAAAGGTTCAAGCAAGCGACGCATCTGCGTCATCTGCGAATCAATTTTTGACATCCCACAGCTCAAGCACGGGCGTGATCGCAGAAGCAAGCGAATCACCTGCGGCCAGTCATGCCACTTGAAGCTGATTAAAAGGCGGGCGAAACCATGGACCAAGGGCGAGATGGACATCATCGAAGAGATCAGCGCTTCAATGCCACCCAAGCGCCTTTATCAGACCTATTGCCGCATGGCAGCAGATCGGGGTTACCCAAAGCGCACGGAAGCGGCGTTCAGGTGCAAGTTGGAGCACATGGGCATTCCGCTGATGCCTGAGCTGGATTTCTATAAGTTCCCTAAGTTGGCTGAACTGTTCAAAACGACTCGGCACATTGCTTATTCATTGCGGAAGCATGGGCTGAAGGCTGAGAAGGAATCAAACCACGCCAACCAGCCTTGGTTTGTGTCTCGCGCAGAGCTGAAGCGCCTTGCCCGTAAGAAGCCTGGCGTATTCCGTGACTTTGACCCTGAGGGCTTGTTTGTCGTGCTTGAGGATCGCGCCCTAGTGGATTTGATCTTGGCCCAGCCGAAGGTTCACAAGGCGCACCGCTACAACCCGACGCCATGCCGCTGCGTTGAGACAGGACAGGAGTTCCTGGGTTTCCGCGATGCGGGACGGTTCGCATTTGTAGACCCATCCGCGATTTACAACTCTTGCAAATACGGGTATCGGGCAGGCGGCTACCACTGGGTTGCACTTAGGTGAATTCAGGGATATACTCCATTTAGAGGCTTCCCTCCTCTCCGATCAAACCGCACACCTATGACCGATTTCCCCAACCTCGGGGCTGTCATCACCAAGGCCGACGTTGACACCAAAGGCACAGGCTCTTACGCCGCCGATTACGTCAACTGGTGCCGTGTGGCTCACCTTCTGCATGAGCACGCACCTGGCTGGCAGTTCCACCTAGTCCGCACTGCTGAAAACAGCCACGTCTGGCAATCGCCTAATGGCACCGCCTACGTCGTCGGTTGCTTCAGTGGTCCCGATGGTCTCCGTACGCCTGACTTCCCTCAGGCAATCATGGACAACCGCAACAATGCGATCCCGTTTGAAAAGGTCACTGCTCGTGATCTCACAGATGCTCACCGACGCTGCCTATGCACTGCAGCCGCCGCACAGTTCGGCCTGGCCTGGCAGTTGTGGGCACGGGAACCCGTCGAAAACCCGCACCGCGAAGAAGCAGCTAAGCCAGCTGTTCAACAAGACAAGCCAAAAGCTGAAGCACCGGCTAAGCCAGCTGAAAAAGCAAAGCCAGCAGCAAAGAAGACCACCGGAGTGGTTTTTCTGACTGATGACGAACTTGAAGCAGTCAAAGCATCCGTGAAGGCTTATGCCAAACGCGACGAACTGATTGACGCTTTCAAAAAGCACTTCAAGATCATGGCGCCGCGTATCGCTGACCGTATTCAATTCCCTGAACACAAAAAGTTCATTGATCAGTACATCGCTGATAACCCTGCATGACCGCAAGACGGCCCAAAACTCCTGCTGAGATCAACCGCAAGAAAAACCGCTTTATTGTGGCGGCCAAGCTTACGGGCGATGTCCACAAAGAGCTGAGGGCTTATTGCGCCAAAACAGGGCAGAACATTAACCAAGCCCTGCGGCACATCATCACCACCTTCCTTTCAACTCATGGCTGAATTTGCCTTTCAAGCGAAATTCCGAATTATGGAAAATCGCAACCGCAAAAACGACAAAGCGCCCGAAGAAAACCTTGTGGTTGACTTCACCGCTGAACAGGCCGTCAAGGCTGCGAACTATCTGATGACCATGGCCGAAAAGGCTGAGGCTGACGGCACCAAGATTCGCATTTACACCGGCAAAGACGAGTTCACCGAACAAACCGGTTTCTCACTGTGGGGCGGCAAATGGGGCAACAAAGGCTCCTTCAGCCCTCTCAAACTTGACACCCCTGATTCCTCCTTCTGATGTCAACCATGATCATTCTCACTGACGCCCAGGTTGTTGAACTGAACAACCGCATTGGTCAAATCCAGCGCTTGATTGAATCCGCCCAGGTGATCAAAGCCAGTGGCGCGCCTCAGCCTGCTGCTGTCACCGAAGCTAGGCCCAAGGCTGCCAAGACTGGCGTTACTCGTCGCCGTCGCCGCACTCTGCTGAACGAGGCAAAGGTGGTTGAAATCAAGACCCGCCTAGCTGCTGGCAATGAATCCGCTGCTCGTATCGCCAAGTCTTTTGGCGTTCACATCAGCACCGTGAACAACATCAAGTACGGGAAAAACTGGGCGCACATCAAGGTGCCTGCTTAATCCCGCTTGCGATCCATCAGCTGCAGCTCAAGTGCTGCAATTCTGTTGGTTGCCTGCTGCAGTAGATCCTGCTGCATAGACCAAGCGCGGTACAACTGAGCGGCAATGGGGCCTGCGTTTGGAGTGTTCTCCAGGCGTCGGGCCTCTTTTTCAACGCTGAACTCTTGCGATGCATCACGCTTCATCTTCAGCCATTCCCAGGCGGCTTCATCCATGGTGTCGGCGCATAGCACATTCACGCTAGGTCGCTAGTCAAGATCACGAATTACAACTTGCCGAATTTAGGGGTTTACTCCCTATGGAACGCCGCTACCATTCGCGCAACCGGAGCGATCCGGCCCCCGCTACACACCACACAAACCCATGAAAAACCTTGTCGCCAACACTGTTCTGTTCCTAATCCCAACCCTCGGTTTTGCTGCCATCTTCTACGACGGCCTGACCTTCCAACCCGCACATCACGGCGAACCCGCCGCACATCACATCAGCGCCATCAAATGAGCTACGTCGTCCTTTCTGCCCAGTGCTGCGGCCAGGTCGCACCTGTGATCAGCCCCAATCAAAAGGTCTACAAGATGTCCCCCAATCGCAATGGCGTTCGCGCTGAGCGTGAGGTATGGCGTTTCTGCGCCGGGATGCCCTGTTACGTCAAGGGCTGGCCGCAAGAGGAATACAAGGTGATCGCTAGGGCTGAAGGCTTCTCTTGGCCCACCTACGTCGTCCAATTCCAAGATGGCATGCATTTCACCGTCTCCCAGCTTTACCTTTCCAAAAGACCCCTGGATCAACGCAAATGACTTCTGAACTCCGCCGCTTCTACTTCACTGTGCCTTCCTCTGGCGCTTACGACTGGGTGCTGGCCACCAACTTTGAAGAGGCAAAAATCGCCGCCTTTGAAGAATGGGCACCGCTCTATCACGAGATCAAGTGGCTAACTGCCACAAAACACTCAGAGGTAAAACTCCCGGCCATCTAGGTGAAATTCGCCAAAAAGCTCAACGAGCAGGACGTAATCGAAATCCTGCTATCAGATCAATACAACGAAGTGCTTGCTGAACGCTTCGGGGTCACTCGTCAATGCATCTCAAGCATCCGAAATGGCATTACCTGGAAACGCACAGCGCCTGAGATCCCACGCATTCCCATTCGCGTCAAGGAATCGGTGCGCCATGACTTCCTCCACAAAAAGCCCAACTGTCAGAACTGCACAGAGTGGGACGGCTCTGAATGTTCCTTCGGTTTCCCGGAGGCCATAGATGAGCCCTACTACGCCATCGGATGCGATTTCTACAAGCGAAATCAAAGCAATCCTTGATCAGTGCTTAGACGAGTATTGGTCTGATCGTTTCAAGGATTTATTCATTGACCACCCGGCACGGATGCACGCTGCATTGCAGCCATTTATCCGCTATCAAGCCGAAAGGTGCCCGGTCAGCAATGCCGCCGATTAAAGCGTTCCAAAGCCGGTACAACAGCCCGACACACTTTTGCTACGGCGCTGATTGGACGGGCTACGGTTTGCACTCCGGCTATGAACCATGGTGTTGGGATGGCACTGCCGTTTGGTGGGGCCCGATCTGCGACACCTACTCAGAAGCTCTTGACCTTGCCAAACAACATGCTGAACGCCACTGAACTTGACCAACGCCGCGCCGATTTCCTTGACCTGCTCTACCAAGGCAGCGGACGGACCAACAGGCTCTACACCGGTCTTTGGCAGGAATTTGAACAGTATTTGGCTCCCAAATTTCGTGACCTTGATTATGAAACTATGCGCGACGACATTGTTCGTGCTGTTGGTGGTACTGACAACGACGTGGCTAAGCGCAACGCTGATGTTGCCATTGCCGTCATGACGGCCCATCTTATGCAGGATTGGGCAACACAATGAAAGTCACCGCACCATTCCTTAATTGGATCGAAAACCGTGCTCTAAACATCCTGGCCAATAGCCCTCGTGTTGGGACAATTCAGGTCAGGATGCGCGGTTCACTGATTACCTACATCGTGCGTGATCACCATGATCCGCATTGCGAGCCCAGAACGGAAGATGAGCTGATGCCTGATGCGTTCAACCTTGAGCGGATCTTCCACCAGCCCTCTTACGGCGAAGACGAGTAGGAGCTGTGATCCACCTCTTCAACAACAGGCTGATTCTTGAGCGGCGCAAGCTGACTGAGAACTGGCGCTGTCGTGTGCGGTTAGGTCCAAAGCCTGAACAGCAGATGGAGGTGGATCTTAAAACTCCTGACCTGCGAACAGCCTTTATTAGGGCGAACAACATTTATCAAGCGTTCCGCAAGGGCGACCGACTGCAACCCTTAGAAGATCCTAAACCTACAGGGAAGCGTTGCTGGGATTGCATCCAATGGGCACCGACCTTGACCCACAATGGAGGTAACGGCTGCTCGCTTGGTTTCCCTGAGGCCAAGAGTTACTTGCGCGGTCGTTTTGCCAACCTGTGCAGCCTGTACGACGATGGAACCGAAAGTCTTGAGCCGGACTGATTTTGAAGACGGTAGCTATATCGAAGTCTTAGAACCTGCTGACGGTGGTGAGATGTATTACCGCACTTGTTATCTGGGCATGTGCCGGTATTCAAGTGATCTCTGGCAAGCGCAGGTCTATCAGCATCAAATGACTTCATCCTGATTCAAATCTTGATTGACCCAATCCATGATTCTGGCTTCGCCAACCTCTGACCAGAACGGCAAACCCCTGTACCAGACCCGCCAGTCCTTGTGTCCTTTTGACATATTGCAGCCAAAACAACAGGCGACTAAGTTATTCAGCTCACTGTTGCCGCCTTTAGCTTTTGGTACAACATGATCAAGCGTTGGCGATCTACCGAGCGGTTCAAAACAGTAGGCACAATGATGGTTGAAGTGATTCAGAACAGCATTGCGAAATCGCTTTTTCGCCTCGTGCTTTGGGATTAACTCCCAGCCGTCGATATGCTCAATCACAAGCAACCGCTTGATTCCTTAAACGGTAGCCAACGCCACTGGTTTCGCTTTGTTTCTTAATTTTGCGCGCAAGAAAAAAGCCGCCCGTAAAGGCGGCTAGCTCCTCCTGTCTCCGATCAAATGCTAGACAGTGAGACCCGTTGCAACCTTAAGGGTTTCCCAAGACGGCATGACGGTTTCGTGCCGGTTGTAGTGGCCAGTCTGTGCGTAGGAACGCTCGGGGTTTTCTGACAGCGGCATGAACAGCATTTGACCGATCAACAACCCCGGCCAAATTGCCAGCTTGTGCTTCTGCCTTGCGTTTTTGATCTCTAGGGTCAGTCGGCTGCCCGCCCAGCCAGGGTCCGCAAATCCAGCCAAAAGATGTTCAAACCCCTCTCTCGCTCGGCTTGACTTGAGAACGAACTGAGCGGCAATCGCAGGATCATCGGGCAGATTGAAGATCTCTTGAGTCTCGGCCAAGATGAACTCCCCAGGCTTCAGCCAATAAGGGTCTTCCTTGGTGTGAGTAGCGATGCTGTGCCTGATTAGCTCGGGCGTCTCGGCCACTTCAATCATGATGTTGTTCCCTAGCGCCACGTCGTAACTGGCAGGGTTCAAACGCTCAGGATCAAACGGATGAATCAGCGCATGTTCTTTGCAAAGCGCACGAATCTCGTGATCAGGCAGCAGCATCAAAGCTCAGTAATCCCAGCGGACTCTAGGTCGTCCAGGGCGTACGCCAAGGTGAACGAAACCTTTTGCTGCGCCATAGCCCAAGCTGTAAGGCCAGCCTCCGTCAACCCAAGCCTGCACCGTATAAATATCAACGCCACCCACATAGAAGTCAACAGCGCCCGTGTCTGGGGCATCCATCAAATGCTCTGAACGACTTGCACCGCCAATCCGTGCATTCACCTTCGGCGGTCTGTGGCCACTCGTGATGATGATGGGGCCGCCAAATTTTGCGCGCACTTTTTCCAGAAACGGGCAGATCAGGTCGGACATCGCATCGCATTGATACTGATGCAGGAAACGCCGTTCTTCTTCGTCATTGCAAAGCTCGCCATAGGTGATATTTGGCGTCACCTTGAAGTAATACGGCTTGTCAGGCGTCAGCTTGTTGTCATCCGTCAACGGCTTAGTGCCAGCCAAAAACAGGTCCAGCTCATCACGCCGACGGCGCACCAAACCCTCAAGAACACCACCGCCGCCTTTGTTCCACCTAGGCAGCTCTTCCATCGCTACCTTCTGTGGGTTCTCGCCGTTATTTAGGCGCTTACGCAAAGTGCTCTCAAGCAATGCTCCAGTGCCAACGTTGAAGGCAAAGCTGATCAATGCACACCGCTGATTGTTGTTAAGTGGCACTGTGATCTGATGATCAACAGCCTTGGCGAAGCGCTCAATATCAGACTTCAGCAATGCATCAGCGTCAGCCTGCGTGATTTTCAAACCGACGGACACGCCAACGCCTGTATGCCCATACCCAATAGTCGGGACATTAGCGGCACACAAGTAGCCCTCAAGTCTGCAGCCTTCCCACTTCCTGATCATGTCGAAAGCAGGCTGTAGGTCATTGTCCGGTTGTTTGCCAGCTTGGCTCCACACCTTGAACCATTCCTGGTCGCGACCCATCAACGAGTCATCAGCCTTAAAGATCGCTTCTTCCAGCAAATGCAAGGCAGCCTGCTGATGCGGCAGATTCTTGAAATACTTGAAAAGGTCAGTCAGGCGAACCGGTGCCTTCGTCATCTGCCCAGGGTGCTCTGATGTGGAGATTGTCTAAATCAATGACTGGCGGAGGAATGACTGGCGGTTGGGTGTCATGCCACTTCTCAACAGCTCGGTCAATGCGTGGTTTCAGTGTGGCTTGAAACTTCCAGTCACGCGCAACCTTATTGAGCTGATGCCGCCAGTCCTTATCGCCAAAGCGCAGCAACCAAGTTGTGCCGCCTACTTTTTTTTGGCGATCACGTTGAGCACTTTGACCAGCAGCTGAATCCAGCTATTTTCACGCATAGGAAGCAGCGTGATGATTTCGGAGCCAGCCGCGGCCACAATGGCGATAACGGCAATAACGGTGGGATCCATGGTGTCGTTGGAACTTTGCCAAGCCTAGTTCTATTTCAGGCGTTGTTCCAGTGTCCGTAGCCTTAGCTCGTGATCGTCAAGACGTTCTTTGTGATCGCTCCGCAGCGCAGTGATTTGCTCAAGGATCAATGCCATCCGCGTATCCATGACGCTGGCACGCTTATCAATCCGCCATAAGGCACTAACACCGGCAATGATCGCCGCCGTGACCAGTGGTGTAAGGAACGGATCCACGGCTGCATCTCGTTGAAGTCATTCTATCGAAGGTGGCCGCCACGGATCGGGCTGACCGCGCAAAATCACCACAGCTCGGCGGTAATAGTCGCAGTCCGTTTTGCCTGCTTTTTCTAGTGCTGCTTTAACTTTTCTCCAGTTCTCTAGCGTTTCGGGATCCATCTATCTAGAGGATATTGAAACGAGAGCATCGACGAACTCACTCGGTAGGTCGTGCGCTGTTGCCAATTGCTGCACATCGGTAATCAACTCAGCCGAGATAACATTGAGGCCCTGCGCGGCTTGCCAAGAATTGAGAAACACCCGTGTGTCACCCTGCGAGGCTTGCTGTAAGCCGACAACGAGACCGCCGTACAAGCCTGGTGCGGATTGCAGCAACGTGCCGAGCATGGTGTTAACGCTGGAGTCGGTCATCACTGCAGCGGAAAAGTCCACCCAGAGTGGTTCGGGAGGTGGAGGCGGAAGGGGCTCCACGACGTAGGCGCCATCCACCCAGCCGAGCTGTTCAATTGCTGGGTCGTAGGGCGGAGAGACATAGGGTCCAGTGAAGCCTGCGGCGTGAATCTCGTCCTCAGTGAACGTGGACGGGTCGGTGCGCGTGAAGCCGTTCGGCAGCGTGATGCGGAAGGGCAGTGGCTCAGGGCGAGCGCCGTGGAGGGAGTAGAGGGTCATGGGTAGGTAAATGTGGTCTGAATCCACCCGTAAGTGCCGGAATACACGCCATAGGAGGCTGAGTCAACACTCCAGTCCGAGTTGATTGTTTTGCCTACTGCGGTATTAGACATGCTACCTGTTATAGCAACAGAAGCATTGTTTGATGCGCTGTTAATGAAATCAGCAATGCCCCCTCCTGTATAATTCGCAGTCCATGTGTTGCCCAATACTAGACATCCGTCGAGCTTCCAATAGCCATTAGAGTTGTCATATATTAGGCTGAAATATCCATTAGAG
>Ga0194024_1000217_pt1 | contig 11190 bp, 6 predicted proteins | sample IW13Sep16_MG_FD_140337 | JGI IMG/M metagenome (GOLD analysis project Ga0194024, IMG submission 140337) | Freshwater microbial communities from the Broadkill River, Lewes, Delaware, United States - IW13Sep16_MG | ecosystem: Environmental > Aquatic > Freshwater > River | place: USA: Delaware...
CCTTGGGGATGGTCAGGTCACTGAGCCCGATGGTATCGGGCGCCTTATTCGCACGCACCCAGATCTGATGGTAGGTGTTAGTATTACGCTGATACGCGTAATTGTCCACTTCCCAACGATCAGAAGTACACTGCCAATGTCGTACAGAAGTGTCATAAATAGGCTGTGCAACCATTGACGAATCCGAAGTACCAACGTATAATACCAAATTAGTATATGAATTAGGCAAAAATGCAGTATGGCCATCCAACAAGGTTGTGTCTGGCAATTTCGAAGCACCGGAAACGCCATTAACATTCCCGTACCTGAAATCTTTGATCATATTGACATCGCTTGTTTTGAAATGCATAAGTCTATCATGATCGCTTGTCTTTGCCACAAACCGGATTTCACAACCGTTGTCCGCGTTGCTTGCACTCCCTAAGGCGGAACAAACCTGGTCGAAGAGAGCATTTCCTGTATGACCCCAAGAGTTTATGTCAGTCACGCTTCCGTCGGGATAGTTTGCGTTCGGATTTCCGACTTCGTCTTTAACCTGAACGCTATCAAAGTCCAAACTTCCGTCTAAAGGAAGCACAGGAAGACCCTTATTCGTAGTGGTACGAACATCAGTGGCTGGGTTTGTATCTTCTTTATGAATGTAGTTCAACACAAGCACCCACGGAGTTTTGGTCGGATATGTGTCGGTGACTTCGTCCAAAGTTACCGGGAAGGTCGTTCCGTCAATTTCGATTGTGCTGGGGAAGGGGGGGGAATTCACCCGAAACCACTGCATCAGCATAACTCGCGTCATTCATCAACGCTATCACATCGTCATTGGACAAATTGTCACGGGTTATGGCAAGGGCTTTGTAAATGGTTGTAGCGCCTTCGGCGTCAGAAGCGGTGACTTCGCCGGTGATTTGAAGCGTTTTGTCGGTTTCGGAGAACGCGGCGGTGGTTAGCGTGGTGTTTAGGTGGACAGAGTAGCGAATGTTGCCAGTTGCCCAGTTCCATCAAACTTCTTAACCCCCACATTGCCTTCGGTGTCCTTCGCTACCATAATCACTTGGTAGTTACCGCCTTCCACAAGGGGCTCGAGCAGATTCGACAGTCCTGTGTATGCGTGCGTCACCTCCTCGTCCAACACCCCGATGCTGTTCTTAGCAACGGAGAATCCGGTATGAATCGTGCTGTTCGTTTCCACGAAATCCTTTACAACGGCTTCGTTGGACAAATCCACATCCGCGTTGAACACGGCCGTACGATACACAGTGTCTATGTCCGCTTTGCTGGAGAACAGTGTGGTTCTTACTCGGTTGTTCTCATACACATTGGAGTAATACGGGGCGACGGTGAGATGGGGGATAGGGTCTGGGGTCGCTCCTACAAGCGTATTGCTGCTCCACAAAACAGCGAGTTGTTCTGTTGTTAATGCGAATTGGAAGATGTTGGTGCCGTAGAGTTTCATGGGAATGCGACCCGATGCTGGATGATGAGCATTCGATTCAGGTGTTCCATTTAATGTAAACTCGGTCGCTCCGTAAAAGTCCGCGGTAACGGTATGAACTGATATATTATTAATATAAATTGTTAACACGCTACCATCATATACCCAAGTATGTCTAACAACACTACCTATAGGCACACCACCTACTAGAGTGTAATTGTTGGTTGTAACACCACTTCCAAAAGTTAATACACCATTGTAATCAAGATATATTTTACCTGTTTCACCACCTTGACATATGTATATATAATCGTTATCCGAATTAGCGTTTGACATAACATATCCTTCTTTTACTTTGAATACAATATCAAATGTAAAGGGGTTGTTGTCACCTGTAAGTGTGTTTCTCAACAATGTATGATCCAACAAAATGTAAGTGTTGTCCGTATTTGTGGTTGTCCCGTCAAATTCGATGTATTTGCCATCGGCATCCTCTCCCGTTGTCAAACCGCGGTTCGTGTTGTTCACTACGGTCGCGTGATTGTCTAAAGTGCTGGTGTCGGACACTTGATCACCCGCAACAGAGGACATGTCCAATGCCATCACCAAGCTCTGGTACTCCACAAGCTCGGTGTCCACAATCACCGCCTTCAACGAGTTATCCTCCACCACTTTGCTCTCGTTCAACAATCCACCGGATACGCTCACATACAGGTAAGCGTTGTTCACCGTATTGATAGGATACGACTCCATGGTGGCTTTGTCGTATACCTTGTCCACCGTAAAAGTGATGGTCTGTTCAACACCGGCGTTCGCGGCGATAACACCCGACACTTCGGTGTTCACCTGATTGATTTTGGACAGATCGTTGATGTCGTTGGTGTCCATTTGGTCAGCGAATAGGGCGGCGTTGTATGATTTTTGTGTGTCGGTGGTGATTTTCAGCTCCGCGTTACCAATTCCGTCCGTAACACTGAACACCACCTGGAATTCGGTGTAACCTGGCTGATAGAAATTAAGTTGCGCGTTGTCACCGCTCTTGTTAATCCACCATTCGAAACCGTTGTTAACGCTGGTAAGAGGGTACATTTTACCCTCTTCAAGCTCCTGAAGGTTCACCCACATGCCTAATGTGATTTGATTCGGGTCCGAAACATGTTTCAACATTTTTCCGGTGTCGATGTAAGAACTAGTGTCGTTCAACACCACACTGGAACCACCAATGTCAGTGTTGTAACTGGTGTTTTGGTAAGTAATGTTTTTCCCTACAGCTTGGGCGTATCCTACGGAATCATTGGTGTTCTGTTCAAAAGTCAAATGGTGCTTCAACGAATTGTTCACTTCACTGTTCGTAATGGTTTTATTAAAGGATAAACCGTCGGTCGATGTATCACCAATTTTCAAATCGGGCATACCGTCGCTTTTAATTCTTAACGAAAAGACCCCTTCTTTTTCTACAAAGGTCGTGTTATATTCGGTGGGTTTCACCCACGCACCGATCGACATATAATTCGTGTTGATACCTTGGTTGGATGCGGAAATGGTGTACGAACCATCGAAAGCGACGGAGGTGTTTCCTTTCAACGGCTGCGACCCTCTGACGATGTTCGCAGAAGACACCGCTGTATTTTCGAATGTGCTTAAATCTATAAAACTGTCTACAATTTCGTTAAACTGCTCGAATGTCCAGTGCCCTACCAATTGATTCTTCAAAAACAAATCGGTGTTATTCGAATCTGACAAATACGCAAGTTCGTTCGTGTTTAATTCACGATTATATATTTTAATGTCGTCAACCGCACCAGTAAAATAGCGATTGCCGTCATAATTGTCCTTACCAATTAATAAATTTTCAGTTGATTTTGTTAAATCTATATAAACATCATCGGCACTTCCCACCAATTGATTGTTGACGAACAGGTTTACATTCGATGTAAACCTATTATAAGTAAAACTAATATGGTGCCAATCGCCCGAAGTTAAGTTAGCATTTGACGAATAAATGGACATTTTTTTATAATATCCATAGAATAAAAAATTAATATTTATTTTAATCGAATTATGATGTTTAAACAAATGTAATTGTGAATGTTTTATCATCTATTTCTTTCATATGTCCTACTAATTTCAGGGTGCTCGTAGTCACATACATAGTGTAATCGAACAGTTCGTTGGTATCCTGTACATAAATGAAAGTCTTGTTCAAACTTTTGATCGTTATTTTGATCGCTTTCTTCTTAATATCAATGGTTGCGTTTTTGTTATAATTATCCAAAGTGTCTTTCGAGATGTCCAAGGTGTACGCCTTATTATTTTCTTGCAAATCCACAGGAAATGTGAAACACCCCATCTCCGGATTGTTCAATGTACAATCTACCGATACTTTTTTCATACATTCCAAAAATTGGCTGATTATTCTGTGTTTGTTATTTGCAATATTGTATATAAACTCGTCTGTAGTCAAGTTTTTGTCATATACCGACACAATCATTTTGTTATCCTTCTTCTTTAGTTGTTCGGGGGTCATTTTCATCGTGTACGAGTATACAGTGAAATTTCTTTCTTTCTCAGGTAAAGCGATATGGGAGCAAGTTCTGTTCGCGCGACCGATCACCTGATCTATTCGATTTTTGTTCCAATACGGTTCGGTAATGTGCACCTGTCGTACATTTTTCAATGAAATACCCTCCGCACCAGACTGTGTGATGAACAGAATCTTCAAAATCTCTCCCCTCAAATTGGTTTTTCCTAGTTTGTTTCTTATATTAGCCGGCAATCGGTCGAATTCGTTGTTAAAAATACCTAACACTATGTTGTTGTATTGGGTCTTTTTATCATCTGTTAGATTCAGATCTGATTTGAACTTAATATATCCAGTTTTTTTAGGATCATAATCAATATCCCACATATCGTTCTTATACATAATCTTAAATTCGCCGTATTCTATATTCGATTCGCTCTTTTTGACTTGATTCAAACATCTTGACAACAGTTCAATCCCTTCCACGCTACTGAACTGAGAATATACGAGCACCGTGCCTTCCGATTTGTTGATGTTTTCGATCATTCTCTTAAACTTGGGCGAATACAGATGCAAATCTTTCTTCAAATTGTCGTTCGTCAGTTTGCTCAACGCTTTCGCGATCTGTTTGTTGTATTCCTCTTTCTTCTCGTTCGTTTTCATATTTCTGATGTCCTTCGGTTTGGGACGATCTATATTCTCCGGAAACACAAAATTACAAATGTTTCTCGAATAAGTCTTATACACAGACACTTGATTGCCAAACAAGCTGGTACTTTGTCGCTTTTCTAGTTTTTTCTCCTGTTTTCTGGCGTCCACATACTTGTCGTATTGATAATCCGACATGAATATATCCTCCGCGACGATGTTCATCGTGGGGTACAATCGAGGATCGTTGTTCACGAAATGAGACACCGTACCCATGATTCTACGCATAAACAGTTCCTTGTTCATCATGGTGTGGTCAATTTCGTCTACAAAGTATTTGCCAAACTCGTTCAGTTCAGTTGGGAGAACATTGTGTTTCGTAACAAACTTTTGTATGAAAGGTATTTTCTTCTCCTCAAAAGTGCGAATGATTTTTTGAATGATCTCTTCGTCCGATAGAGTGTTCAATTCGTTAAAAGAAACTTTGTTGTTTGTCTTTTTAAACAAGTTGGGTACCAAAGACAGATGGATCTTCGAAACCTTGTTCTGGATTTCGATCTGATAGGTGTCTATTTCAGGAATAGTATTTAATATGTTAATTAACACATTTTCGTTGTTTTCTTTTAAATGCAGCGAATAGATGTATTCGTATCCTTTTAACAAATTGATTGTGTACGCTATCTCGTTGGGAGTGTTTATGATGGGTGTTCCCGATAGAAGGATAAGCTTAATATTCGTACTCTTCATCAAGAGTGTGTACAAAGCCGATGTAATTTTGGATTTGTTGGACACTCCGGATATAAAATTGTGCACCTCGTCAATGATAATCACCTTGTTATCGAAATACCCCGTGTTGACATATTTTTCCTTGATGGTTTTGGCCGATACACCGTTGTAGTTTATGAAAGTGTAATTATTCAAAATAATATCGTTTATTTGCAAATCCAAACTTCTTTTTTCGTCCTCCGATAGTTGGTCGTAATTGGAAACTTTTTGCTCCTCGTCAATCACCCACACTCCATTATTCGCTTTTAAGGTCTTCTCACTAACATAATCCACTTGAAGCTTCTTCACGAACTTCCAATGATGAATTTTCTTGTCGTAATATTTGTTTCCACACTTGATGATCTCGTTGATGTAATTCGATCTTAAAGAGGCTGGTAACATGATAACCACCTTCTTATAATTCATCAACATCTCCGCAGCAGCTATACTGGAGCACGATTTACCCACACCCAAACCATGATACACCAACAGACCTCTGTAGGGTGATTTAAACTGTAAGTAGTCTCGAATGAACCGCTGATGCGGAAACAGACTCATTCTTTCCATTTTCATTTCGCACGACACTTCGTCGGTATTTGTGTTTTTCTTTTTGTAATCAATGAATGTCTTGGTGATCCAATTAGGGAATTGCGTTTGATTGATTAACGCCCATGTCTCTGGAGACACATTGTGTGCCGGTTTGGTATGTTTGAAATCGATAAACGCATTTGATCCTGTTATATTAGTGTTTGGTTTGGAAGTGGACGGTTTCGTAGAAGAATTATTACTAGCCGATTCGGAATTAGAATCAGCATTAGAATTGGTGTTAGAATTAGAATTAGAATTAGAGTTGGGTCTTGTTCTGCTAGATTTATCAACTTTCTCTTTTTTTTGCGATTTCTTTGATTGAAAATCAACATAACAACAATCATCGTCGTATTTATTTTTTTTTTGGATATACCCGTCGGGACACGGTGGTAAAGGATTCTTCGGGTTTGTTCTACATTTTTGTTCTTTACCTTTTACCTTGACCATTATGCTTCTTCTTTATACATATCATATAAAATATTAAGATTGGGGAGAAGCATTTTGTAATTGAAAATTTCAGCATAACCGTGACAATGATACAATGTTTTTTCTTCGTTTCCTATACATATTTTTGAAATCAGATTAAAAAAGCACGCTTCGTCGGAATAGCTAGACATCAATGTGCCGATGATGTATTTGCATCTGGAGAGATAAACCAGATTGGCAACGGCGTGAATAACACCGATAGAGGTATTTCGACTGGTGTCGATGTTGTCCATTGTATAAATATTTTCTTTCGGTATGAGTTCTCTTATGTGTTTTATTGCCTTATCGGTATTAGATGATATGAAAAATTTGGTTTTCGCATTTGTTGTATAGAGCTTTTTAATCAATTCCATGAACGACTCTATAGGGGATATTTGAGAAAAGTCGCGATTGTCTAACGCATCGTATTTAGGAAGATAATCTCTAAAATGTATACCAACACACTCCGACATGTCAAAGTCGTAATCATTCATTACTTGATTCACTTTGTCACTAAATATCAACGATTGATAAAACTGTTGTTTTTGTTTCAAAAAGGATACGACGGGGATGTCCGGGTGTTTGAATTCGTGCCCACCTTTGATAACGATATTATCAAACTCGTGAAGTCTATGCATGATGGCGTTTGTGTGTGTTTGTGGTGAATAAAAATACTTTGAATTGAGAATGAATTTCAAATCTATAGTTTCAAAATTGTTGGAGAAGATGTCGTGTAAATCGCAATAGCAACATTCCTCCTTCTCCCATACGATAAAAAATTTACTTTTCAAATGATTAGCCAATATGTATGCGGAAGCCATCGCCCTCAATCGGTTACAAAACCCTTCGGTAGGTATGAGAATAATGTTCGGATAATTCATTTCGAATGTTTATTTAATTATCAAAAATATCTTCTTTATCTTTTTCCAAACTAATGTTAACACTCAAATCTTCGTTTTTCGATTGATCGTCTGAAAGCTCTTCCACTAAACTATCGTGCATAGATTTGAAATAAGCCACATCCTTCTCGCCTATGTTTTTAACAAATATAAATGATTGTTTTAAGTTGTCCATTTTTCGTTGTTCCACCTCCAAGACTCTAGTTTTTAACTTATCGAAGGAAACTTTATTGAATTTGCGTTTGTTGAAAAATGCGGACGGTTGTTGAATACTATTTAACAAAAATAAATTCATATTTATTATATGGAAATAAATATTTTTAAACAATATTCGAAGACGATTCGTTTCGCCGGTCGAGTAGCGAAAGAGATCGTATTATCTAAGAACAAGATTCATTCTGCCAAAATAATTAAGAATGACATCGTTCAAATGGGACCCGTATATGTTAAAATCGGACAAATTGTATCTACAAGAACAGATTTATTTCCTAATTACATTACTGATGTATTTTCGGATTTACAGAATGAGGTAGAATATATGGGATACGAAGATGTAGAAAACATTTTTCAATCTCAGTTCAACCAATCTATAGACGATTGTTTCAAAGATTTTTCGACACAACCTATAGCGTCTGCCTCTATAGGTCAGGTGCACATTGGCACTTTAAACGAGAACAATACCCAGGTCGCTGTGAAGGTGTTGCGTAAAGATATCAACAATACTTTTAAAAACGAATTATCAGTAATTATTAATATATTCAATGTTTACAACAGTGTGTTTAAATTAAATAAGAATGCCAATGATATTCTGGCCATTTTGAAAGAGCTCTACAACAATATAGAATACGAGACAAATTTCGAAAAAGAATTGGAAAACATGATGATATTTAAAACGATATTGAAAGACAACAAAAATATTGTTGTGCCTAGAGTGTACAGACCGTTAAGTTCGAAAGAGATATTAACAATGGAGTATGTTCCTTCGATAAAAATAACCGATTTGAATTCTAATCAGAACGAGTTATTGGCAACCGAGCTGATGAAAAGTTTTGTGTTGATGATTTTGAATGACGGATACATACATTGCGATCCGCATCCAGGAAATATTGGAATCAACGAAGACGGGAAGATTGTGTTGTACGACTTTGGAATGGTAAAGAAGTTCGATTTGAATATAAAGGAGTACTTTCGAAAAATATTCTTCGCATTGATGAATCAATCTAGCACGGAACTAATCGAGTTTATGTTGAGCAGCGGTATATTGATCGCTAAAGAGTCCAACGGAACAACAATCTCCACATTAACCGGCTACGAAACCATTTTATTGGAAAGGATGTTGAATTATGTGTACAATTATTTGAACAACCTAGATATAAAGATTTTGGTAAAATCAATAAATGATGATAAATACATCGATGTCAATGACATACCGTTCGAATTCGATACGCAATTAGTATATCTTTTCAAAAGTTTCAGCACTCTGGAAGGTGTGTGTAAACAAATATACAGTGATTTCAACTACATAGACTTTATGTCCGAGGTGATTATAGATTTTTTTGATATGAATATGATAATGGATAAAATGGTTTATGATATTCAATCAACCACTTTACAACAAAAAGTAAACAATGTTCCGAATCAAAGTTACACGAAGATGTCAATTGAGAAAATGAACAAACAGTTAGAAAGTCAAAATAAAAACCTGATCATCTTTCTGATATTATCCATTCTGTTTGATTTTCTTTCCTTTAGAGGAGGAGGGTGATAAAGCGTTGATATAATGAATATATTCATTATACTCACAATCATACCCGGGCAATGAACTCACTCTCTCTCTACATAATGGACAAGTGTTTGATTTAACTAACCATCGCCATATACACTTCTGATGATACGAGTGATTGTATGCACAATGTAATGTTTTCATTTGTGATTTCTTAATTTTATAAAAGCAAATAGAACAAAGATGATCGTTCATTTATTATTCTTTTTCGATTTGTCTTTTAAATTGATTTTTCTTTCTGCTTTCAAACGGATATTTCTGTAATAGTTCCAATTTATCGTGCAATAGAAGATGGTAAAATACACAATACCGTGTGAAAGTAGTTCGTATGGGGGCATGTTGCTATTCACGACTTTGAATGGTTTGTTTCTCACACATCGAAATTTCAATTTGGATGTAAACAAGTCTTCATTTTTTGATTTCGAAGAGCGCAAAAGCGCATTTTTATTGTTTAACGGTACTGAAAGCATATTATATTATAATTAATTAAAATTGTATAAATATTTAAATATATTTTCGAATTATATATATATTTTTGTAACTTCAATTCCCATATATGTGGATAAAAAAATTTATAACTCCGTTAAAAACTGTTTGAACAAAAATATCGTTGTAACATGTTCTTATTAATAAATTGAAGTAATTTTGTTTTTGTTAACATAATATTGTAAAAAGTTATTGTATTCGACTTTTATAAAGTCAACATGCTATTTTTGTCCCAACCTTTACATTTTTTTTGGTCTAGCATTGCGTTTTTGTCCAAAAAAACCTTTTATATTTTTCCAACAAATTAAATAATTTATTTAATTTGATTATCAAAAATGGTCATACGAAATTCTATATTTGAAAATCATGGTGTTAAATTCTAATTTGAAAATTATAAAAAATAGTCCTTATATATAATCTATATTACGATAACATGGTAACGAAATGATAAATTGTTAAAATATTTAATGACGATCGATAAATTTACAGGGTTTTTACATATGACGATAAATGGTGTATAAATATTTACAATTCTGATTTAGATAACACACTCCATAAATTTTAAATTGAGCCATGGGCAAAAGTGGGTTTTTTAAATATTTGAAAAAGGTTTTTCAAAAATGCCCAAGGCTATGAAAAAAAAATATAAAAAACCGAAATATTTATTTAATTTGATATAAAAAAATCCGGACACTATTAGTGAAGAAACAACACCTTATTAACTAAATTTCAATTCTATAAACTTCATAAAATTCAATCTTTGATGAACATTGAGAAGTCTCCAAAAGTAAGTTATTCGTTTCATCAAAAAGGGATACTGCATTCTTTGGATGTTGATGTTGTCATTTTGTATTGTTTCACGTATAACGTTTTCAAAATAATAATTATGAAACAATGTATCGCTTTCTTGATATTTTTTTCTGTTATTTTTATGATGTTCATATACTAAATCGTTGTACAATTGATACAAGAAATAGTTAGCGTCCATGTAATCGGTTTCTAATTCGGCTTGATAGACACGAATAACTGTATTTATTAAAAAATAGGTTTGTAAATCATGTTTTAAATCGGAGGAAATAGTGAATAGTTTACACATCTGACTGTATATAGTGTATTTGATGTCATTTCCAAAAGGAAGAACGCTGTATATATTTTCGATGTCTTGTCGCATTTGTTGTCTCATGTATAAATGCAATGAAAGACAAATTTAAATGAAAATCTTAACTCTAAAAGAATTTAATAATGAATAATGTTAAAAAGATATCCAAAATTGAAAAACAACTAATAGACAAAATAAGAAGTATAGTGTTGTGTTTATTCTTGCTGTTTGCTACATATATATATATTTTTTTTTACATTATTATTTTTTTTTTTACATAGCCTAGGCATTTTTAAAAAACTATTTTCAAATATTTTCAAAAACCCACTTTTGCCCATGGCTCAATTTAAAATTTATGGAGTGTGTTAACTAAATATAAATTCTAAATATTTATATACCATTTATCGTCATATGTAAAAACCCTGTAAATTTATCGATCGTCATTAAATATTTTAACAATTTATCATTTCGTTACCATGTTATCGTAATATAGATTATATATAAGGA
>Ga0194024_1000218_pt1 | contig 11175 bp, 9 predicted proteins | sample IW13Sep16_MG_FD_140337 | JGI IMG/M metagenome (GOLD analysis project Ga0194024, IMG submission 140337) | Freshwater microbial communities from the Broadkill River, Lewes, Delaware, United States - IW13Sep16_MG | ecosystem: Environmental > Aquatic > Freshwater > River | place: USA: Delaware...
AATGTAACCTACAAAATGATGAACGAAGATTATACTTTTGACGATGTGAGAGAGCTATTTCCACACGCAAGAACCTTTCCACAGATTATAGTTGATGGAGAGTATGTAGGAGGCTATACAGAACTAGAGGAAAAATTAAAATGAGTTCAAGAAGTAAAGGCAGATATGCCGAATTAAAAGTAGCAAAAATATTAAGTGACTTTACTGGAGAGAAGTTTATACAAACTCCTGGCTCTGGTAGTGGTAAAATAAAAGGCGACTTGTATTTAGAGGATCAAGAAAATGTATTCACTATTGAAGTCAAATTCTATAAAGACATGGCACTTAATCATAAAATGTTTACGCAGAAAAATAACAATATAGTCCAGTGGTGGACTAAGCTATGCAGACAAGCGAGTGAGATGGAACAAGAACCTCTTTTAATATTTAAAGAGAACCATTCAAAACAGTATGTCGGTACAGAGCGAAAACCACAAAACACAGATCAGTATATGTATGTAGCATGGTTAAACCTTTACATATTACTACTCGATCATTGGTTAGAAAAAGAACAGACGGGATTTACAAATGGCAATACAATTTACAGACCATGGGAGGCCAATACCGAACGGGAATCTATTAGTAGTTGATGGACTCAACATTGCTTTTAGATGGAAACACGCAGGTAACTTGGCTTTCTGTGAAGAATACATACGAACAATAAAATCACTCGCAAAGTCTTATGACTGTGGTGAGATAGTTGTGCTTGGCGATGGAGGAAGTGATCATAGAAAAGAGCTTTATCCAGAGTATAAAGCAAACCGTAAAGAAAGATTTGCAGAACAGACTAAAGAGGAAGAAGAACTATTTATAGAGTTCATAACCGAACTAGAACATACAATGAAAACTTTGCGAGAAAGAGAAAATATACTTACTCTCAAGTATAAAGGAGTAGAAGCAGATGATATTGCTGCTTTTATTTGTCAAAATAGAGAGAATATGGGACTAAATCATATTTGGTTGATTTCTTCAGATAAAGACTGGGACTTACTGATAGATGAGAATATATCACGATTCTCAACAGTAACGAGAAAAGAAACAACACTTGATAATTGGGACGAGCATTACGACTTTAATCCAGAGCAGTACATTACTTTTAAGTGTCTGACTGGAGATAAAGGAGATAACGTTCCAGGTGTCAATGGAGTTGGACCAAAGAGAGCAGTAACATTAATGCAGAACATGGGAGACATATTTGATATAGCAAATGCCTTACCTATTCATGGAAAATATAAATATATTGAAAGCCTGAATGAGTTTGGAAGTGATCAGTTATTATTAAATGTGGAACTTATGGATTTAAAATTAGACCCTGTTGCACATATCGGACAAGAGAATGCACGAGAAATATTAGAAAAGGTGGAAAATTATGTCAGTGAAGATAGATTATAGTAGAGACAGTTTACTAACAGACTTTAGTATCAAGACTCTACAAGACAGATATTTAGTGGGCGATGAAAAGAGTCCACAAGAAGCGTTTGCTCGTGCAGCTGAGGCATTTGCCGATGATGACGACCATGCTCAAAGAATTTATGATTACGCAAGTAATCTTTGGTTTATGTTTGCCACCCCCGTTTTATCAAATGGTGGCACAGCTAGAGGATTACCTATAAGTTGTTTTTTGAACTATGTAGAAGATAGTCGAGAAGGAATAACAGGACATTATACAGAAAATGCATTTTTATCATCATTTGGTGGTGGTATAGGCGGTAGCTGGAGTGATGTTCGGTCATCAGGAACTCGTACTTCTAAAGGTTCAGAAAGTACAGGAGTAATTCCTTTTGTAAAAGTTGTAGATGCGGAAATGTTAGCTTTCTCACAGGGAGTCACAAGACGAGGAAGTTACGCTGCATATCTACATATAACACACCCTGAAATAGAGGAGTTTTTAGATGGACGAAAGCCAACTGGGGGGGATACTAATAGGAGGTTTCTTAATCTCCATCATGGTGTCGTTATCTCAGATAGGTTCATGGAAACGATACATAGAGCAACAAAAGAACCAGGATACGACGACTCATGGGAACTAGTTGATCCCCATACAAAAGAAGTTAAAAAAGTAGTAAGTGCGAGAGCGCTTTGGGTAAAGATACTACAAAATCGTATGGAAACGGGAGAACCATATGTAATGTTTGAAGATGCAGTAAACAATGATTTACCAAGTTTTCAACAAAAGAAAGGATTATATGTAAATCATAGTAATCTTTGTTCAGAAATTACTTTACCGACCAACGAAGAAAGAACAGCAGTATGTTGTCTAAGTAGTGTAAATCTGGAGTACTTTGATGAGTGGAAAAACCATGCCTCATTTATTCCAGATTTAGTGCGTTTCCTAGATAACGTGTTGCAATATTTTATCGATAACGCACCTTCACAACTAGAAAAAGCAAAATATAGTGCATATCGTGAAAGAAGTATAGGATTGGGTGCTATGGGCTTCCATGCGTACTTGCAGAAGAACAACATTCCTTTTGAAGGCCCTGTTGCTGCGAGTGCAAATCATATGATATTTAAACATATCAAAGATGATGCTATGGAAGAAACCCTACAACTAGCAGTAGAAAGAGGAGCTTGCCCTGATGATGATAGTTGTCGAGTAAGAAATGCTCATCTACTTGCTATTGCACCTAATGCTTCTTCTAGTATTATTTGTGGTAACACTTCTCCAAGTATAGAACCTTTTAGAGCTAATGCATACACTCAGAAAACAAAGAGTGGATCATATCTTCAAAAGAATAAGTTCTTAGAGCAACTTTTAGAAAAGTACGAAAAGAATGACGACAAGACATGGAGAGATATAGTTACAAATAAAGGTAGCGTTCAACACTTAGAGTTTCTAAGTGAAGCAGAAAAAGAAGTGTTCAAAACAGCAGTTGAGATAAATCAAGCCTGGGTTATTGAACACGCAGCTGAGAGACAGCAATTTATTTGTCAATCCCAGAGTTTAAACTTGTTCTTCCCACCAGATGTAAACAAAGGTGAACTGCACAATATTCACATGGTGGCATGGGCAAAAAATTTAAAAACACTTTACTATCTAAGAAGTGAGGCAATTAGTCGTGCAGATAATGTCTCGAATGAAGTAAAGAGAGAGATAATCTTTGAACAACAAGATTGTCTAAGTTGTGAGGGCTAAATGAGTTTACTAAAAGAAAGAAATTATTATAAGCCTTTTACTTATCCTTGGGCATTTGAGAACTACAAGAAGCAACAGCAGATGCACTGGTTGCCAGACGAAGTTCCTCTTGCTGATGATATAAAAGATTATAATGAAAAATTAACACATGATGAAAGACAGTTACTAGATAATATATTTAGATTTTTTACACAAGCTGATGTAGATGTTTGTGGTGGATATGCACATCATTATCTACCAACATTTAAACAACCAGAAGTAAGAATGATGTTAGTAAGTTATGCTGCGATGGAAGCAGTACACCAAGAAGCATATTCTTTACTACTCGAAACATTAGGTAAGTCTGATGATATGTATAAAGAGTTTATGGATATACATGAGATGGTAGAAAAGCATGAGTATCTAAGTAACTTCAACATGGAAACACCACATGAGATGGCAAAGACTATGGCAGTTTATAGTGGATTTACAGAGGGAGTGCAACTATTTAGTAGTTTTGCAATTCTTCTCAACTATCCTCGACATAACTTGATGAAAGGTATGGGACAGATTGTTACATGGTCTATTCGAGATGAGAGCCTTCATGTGGAAGGATTGACAAAGCTATTTAGAACTTTTATAGCTGAGAATCCAGATTTATGGACTGATAGACTTAAGTACGAAATCTACTGCGCAGCCGAGAGGACTGTTGAACTCGAAGATAAGTTTATTGATGTATGTTTTGACAAGGCAAATGTTCCTGATCTAACAGCAAAAGAAGTAAAAGAGTATATTCGTTATATTGCGGATAGAAGATTGCTTCAGTTAGGTATGAAAAAGATTTTTCATAGTACAGAGAATCCATTGCCTTGGATAGACATGCAAGTCAATGCGGTTGAGCATACCAACTTTTTTGAAAACAGAGCTACTGAGTATGCTAAAAGTAGCACCCAAGGAAATTGGGAAGATATATTTAAATAAGGAGAATATATGAGTACTCAAGTAACCAACGATGAACCAGTATTGGTTCTCGATGACCAAAAATATCTTATTGAAAATCTTTCTGATGACGCTAAATACGTAGTAGGTGTTTTACAGGATTTGAATATTCAACTTCAATCCGCTCAAATGAGAATGACACAACTTCAAGCAAGTCAAAATGCTTTAACTGCTCAATTAAAACAGCTAGTTGAAGAATCAGATGATGAAGAAGATATTTCCGAAGTTATGCCAGATGAGGCAGAATAAAAAAGGGGCTTAATGCCCCTTTTTGTTTTTAAAGTACAGTTTCTTTTCTTTGTAAACTTTTTTCCAAAATTTCTTATCTATTTCTTTATAAAAAAGTTCTAGCGTATGCTTTGATGTGTCTGATTTCATTTGTACTCTCCTTTACTGTTATTCCCCATGAATGTAAGCTATTTTTAAGGTCAACTGATGATATATCATAAGGGAATGTAAGTGAGTTTGCATCTATCCACTCTTTCATAAGTGATATTGGTGCGTGCATGTATATATCATAGTGATCGTCATATGTTCCGTCTTTTTTATGTATTCTTGCAAAATATCTTCCATTATCGCCCTTAAACCATGAGGGCAATGAAATACCTGGTTCCCCATATTCAGCAACAAATACATCATTCGGTAATACTATTTTTGACATTACTTCTTTTGTTGTTTTATCAAACTTTAATGCATACCAACTACAATAGTTAGAATACGATAGACTGTATGTGGTTTTTATTGCAGTAGAGGGTTCTTCCATGTTATACCAACTAATCCAATCATTTACATAAGGTAGACGATCTGCTGCACCTTCTGCTACAAGATTAGTTGCATGAGCAGAATAATCTGGTACTTCATTCGGCCAGTCTGCTTCTAGTTTTGCAACTATTGCTTGTCCTTGCGTTGTACCTACACTATAGTTCTGAGGACGAAAATTGCCGTCCATCCATGTATCATCTCTAAAATTAGTATTTGTCTTTAGGGTTTCTGACATTGGTGCTAATATTTTGCTTTGTACTGCCTGAATATAACAATCATTTGCACTATCTTTAGTTTCACCAACATAACTTTCAGAATAATCTGAACAAGTTATTTCTTGCCATTTATTTATATCTATTCTTGTTATGCCCATTAGTCTATTATTTTTATAAAGTGTGTTGTATTATTACTTGCCGTTGTATCAGTGCCGAAGAAAGTAGAAAAAGCTCTACTTGCATTATGTCCACTTGAAGGCCATTCATATTTTGCTTTTCTATTATGTGTTCCACTTGCTCCTGAAGCTGTAAATTGAGCATCAGCTCTATTTAGCGTTAATATTGGTGATCCTGTACCTGTACTATTTGCATATACTTCTAACTTAGTCCAGCCTGAGTTAGCAAAACTAGTGCTTGAAGTACATGAAAATAGTAATTGTATTCTTGTTCCCGTTGTCGTATTGTTAGTAATATTATAGTTGTAAAAGTGACCGAGTGCTACACCAGTTTGACCTCCTAATGCAAAGTTTCCATCACTATTAAAACTACCTCGGGCAGTTGTAGTAGGATAATTACCATATTGTCCTACAACACCCGAAAAGTGATAGAGTGATTGATAAGGAAACTGGTGTGTAAACTTTTCTGGTTGAAAAGAAGTTGAGTGTAGTACAGTTTCTGCTACATAATCATGATCATATCCATAAAATTCACTCATTCCATAGGGAGCATCATCTAAATCGGCTCCCCCATCTGCTGTATCTGCAAAATTTGCATTTAAATTGATATTTCCACCAGTAGAAGTATCATCATGCGAATTACTAGAAAGCCCTCTTAAACTAAGATTGCTTTCGCCGTCCATATTGGCTGCTGTATAATCATCTTCATTCTTTTCAGAGAAGATTCCTTTCATACTTATTGATCCAGATGAGGGTACTGCCATAATTTATGCCCAGATTGCTCCACACACTGTTTGTACAAGTGCGTCTTCGCCTGAGTAATCGGTAGCTTCGCCACCGTCTTCTACAAATTTATATAAATGCTTGACTCTTGTTGCTGTGACAGGTAAATCTGCATCTTCACTATCGTCAAGAGTATCTTCGTAAACAACCATTACGCTTTCATGTTTTGCATTTGCAGTATCATCTGCTGATGAATCTGCAACTGGATAAATTTCCAAACGTTGTACGGCTGTAGTTTTAGTTATTGCCATAATTTTTCTCCATTTTTTCTATTCTTGCCACTAATTCTTCGTAGCCTTTCATATCACACATATCCTTGGCGGGATGCGAGTGTTTCTTTAATTGTTCTATTTCTTTTTGTTGTTCTTTTATTGCTTCAATTAACATTGGTACTAAAGCTGTATAATTAACAACTTTCATATCGTTTAATTCTCCTAAGCTATCTTCTATTGTATTTACAACTTCTGGTACAATTTCTTCAACTTCTTGAGCAATTAAACCAATTTGATTAGTTCCTTTTTCCGCATCTTTCCAATCATACTTTACACCCTGTAAGTGCATAACTTTTTCTAATGAATTTTCCAGTGCTTTTACATTTTCTTTTAATCTTCTATCCGATGCTGTAAGAGTTGATGAATATGCAATCACATCTCCATTAGAGTGGAAAGCACCAGTATTTCCTATCATCTTAAATCCAGCAGTAGAGTCTGAAGTCCCATTAAAATAAATTGAGCCATCTGTCATAAAAATAGTTGATCCACCCGAAAAGCCTTGTATTTCTACATCTAAATCATCACCATGATCACCAAAAAAGAATTTTCCTGTTGGCGCTGAAACAGCTTCATAACTTCCAACATATAAGCTACCATTATTTTTAATATCAAGTCCTAATGAATTAATTCTTACTCTTTCTGTACCACCAGTAGCAAAGGCTAAATTATCTGCACTTGGTCTATAAATGCCTGTATCACCATCTGCGTCAAATGCGTAAGCTGGTGCTGTGTTACTACCATCAGCTAACCTAATGTGTGAACTAGCATAAATTGAACCATTAACTGCAAATTTGTAACTTAAATTAGATGAGTAACCGATACCTACACGACCTGAGCTATCTATCCTCATGCGTTCTGTAGCTGAACCAGAAGTTCCAATAGTACCAAAAGTTAAATCTGTATTATAGTTTGCATCATATCTACCTTCTGCATAAATGTATGCTTGTGGTTCACCTTTTGCTGTATCTTGAAAGTCTAAACCCCATTGTTTACCTACAGCGATTGTTGCTGAATCCCCTATAGTTAGTTTGTTATCAGGACTATTTGTCCCAACCCCTAAATTACCTTCATGTGTCAACCTGAGTTTTTCTACACCACCAGTTGAGTTGGAATGGAATCGCCAAACCATATCCCCATTTCCATCAGTACTTCTTCTTGCTCCATAACTCCAACCATAATTATCTACTGTACTTGTTGCGAAGGTCATACCAATAAACCCAGTATTGTTGGTTGCATTTTGTGATGATAGACGGAGGTGTGGTATGCTGAATGCACTTTCGGCATTACCATTAACATTTGATATTTCAAACTTACCTGTAGGTGTCGTATCGCCTATCCCCACTCTCTGAGTAGAACCATCAAACTTAACAAACTGATTGCCCTTACCATCAAAGATGTCTAAGTCTCTAAAGTAAGTAGTACCATCGTTGTAACCATTCTCGTTGATTTTGACTGATGCTTCGGCAGGGACTGCTGTATTTTGAATTGAGCCAGTTAGGTTAACATCTACTGCACGAATTGGTTTTGTAAACACTACATCTTCAGTACCGCCATCTAGTCTAAAGTACTCTGTAAATCCTCCAGAACCATCATCAGATTGAAAGCTAATATCGCTATCATTTGAAGTATTTCTTATGTATAAATTACCTGTACCAATGTGATCCATATAAGAATGGCTACCATTATGATAAATATTAAAATCATTTCCTGTACCAAAATAAATTGCTTTACTATCTACAATTCTTATGTGGTCGTCTGCCTTGACTTCACCTGTAAATCTAGCAGTACCATTTACATCTAATGAGTATGATGGACTAGTATCCAGTATACCTACTCTATTAGCAGAACCATCTACAAAAAGAATTGCACTACCTCCGTTTCCAGTTCCAACTGCTAAATCAGCATAAGAACTTGGACTATTTTTTGAGTACCAGTTTAACCATAAGTCTTTACCTCCATCGGCATTTAACCAAGTGTTTCCGTTATCTGCTGTCAATAATGTACCAGAAGCATTGCCAGTAGGATTATGTAAATCTAAATAAGCATCATCTGAACCATAATAACCTGTTGCAGTAATAAGTCTATTGTGTATAATTTGAGCTGATGTAGTTTCTCGTACCTGAAAATTTCTAAAATATGCAGTATTATCGTAAAGAATTAATCCAACAGTACCAGAAGTATAGGTTGTTGGCATGGTTCCATCTAAGATTGGAGTTCCATCAACTTCAACTACACAACGAGTTCCAGAAATTGTAGCTTTTACGGAGTGCCAGTTACCATCATCAACAGCAATTCCTGTAGCAGTACCTGTACTACCGCCAAAACCTGTAGGGTACTCTTGAGTTCCACTAATTCTTGTCTGTAAACGAACAGTGTCTGTACTTCTTAAAATTACGTTATATGAATTATTATGTGGATCAGTTGCTTGACCAAAGAAGAAGATACCAAAGTGTGTAGAATTTGTAGTTCTAAATTCGGCTTCTATTATTGCATCACTATATGTTTTGTTGCCATATTCTGCTACTAAATAATTAGAGCCTGTTTTTGTAAGCTGGATTGCATCATCTTCAAAATAAGGTGTGAGTCCTGAATCTACATTCCAAGCACTATGAGCTTGTGCTTTAATAGTACTGCTAGATGTAATCGCACCACTACTGATAGTGCCTGTAAAGGTGGCATTTTGTGAACTATCAAATCTAAGTGCTTCTGTTGCATTTGTTCTAATAAACATTTCATTAACTGAATGGTCATAAGCAATCAAGCCCGCGTTATTGTCTTGTGCATCTCCGAAGTCTACAAAGGAAGTTTGCGTATTAGCTGATATAAGTCTAATACCACCTTGTGATGTTCCACTAACAGTAAGTGTGTCTGCAAAAGTACTTGAACCTGTAGAAGTAATCGCACCACTAGAGATAGTGCCGATATTGGTTAAGTTTCTAGAACTAGTGATAACTTCAGTACCACTTATTTTAAGACCACCACCTGTAATATCTAAAACATCTGATACATTTAAATCACCTAAATCATTAGATATTCCACCTCTAAACCTTGCAGAATTGGTTACATACATTCCTTGTGTATTTTGTACAAAGAAATATGAGGGGCCTAGTGTTGAAACTACGCCATCTTCTCTCCAATACTGTAGATTTTGCCCATTTGATTGTTGTACTTGAAAAGCATAATTTGTACCAGAACTAGCTAAACCTTTTATTAATGATCGCCCTGTCGCAGTAATAGCACCACTACTGATAGTGCCTGTAACAGTTAAAGTAGAACCATCAAAGGTTAAGTTAGCTTCACCATTTAAAGAATCTGCGTCACTTGCTGTGATTACTCTATTGTCTGCAAAGTTTGCTATGGAGTCTACTGCTCCGCCGCCGCTTGTAACAGTAGCAAAACTTAAGTTACCTGATCCATCTGTCTGTAAAACTTGGTTGGCGCTTCCGTCTGCGGTTGGGAATGTGTATGCTGAGTTGAATGTAACTGCTCCACTAGAATTAATAACAAATCTATCTGACCCAGCAACTCTAAATGAGAGACTATCTCCTGCTGATCTGTGTGCGTATGCAATTCTACCAACAAAACTTCCATCTGTGTTATTTCTAAAATGAATACCTTGATCATACCCATCTGGACTATTTAAAAGAATATATGAATGACCAGCAGCGTCAATCATTAGCCTGTTGTTGGCGTCAGTATTAGTTAAAGACCCTCCATCAACAATAGCTAAATTAGCAGAAGGCGAAGTAGTTCCTATACCGACGTTGCCTGCTGGAATTAAGTTAATATCATATCCCGCATAAGTTCTTATTTCTAAATCATTTGAATTTCTATAAATAACTGCGTTGGTGTCTGATAAAGCAATACCACTTGTGTTAGTTCTAACTCTACCATTAACATGAAGTTTATCTCCTGGCGAATCAGTTCCTATGCCAACGTTGCCTGAACTGTCTATTCTGACTTTTTCTGTTGTGTTGGTTTGAAAGGTAATATATTCATCACCACTTGATAAACCACCTGCAAATATATTTAGATTGTTATTTGTTGATTGCCATTGTATGCCACCTCTATTTGTGTTGCTACCACCATATACCTCAAAAGTTGGGTCTGTTGTTGCTCTGACCCGACCTGCAATTTCAAGCTTTTGTGCTGGTGAACTAGTTCCTATACCAACGTTGCCGCCATTGTTTATGTAATTAGCAGAATTAGCTTCAGCATATAATTTAACTTTTTCAGTACCACTACTATCAGATAAAGTTAAAACACCATCACCAGAACTATCAGCACCTAATCTAAATGCATAATTAGTTCCATCATGATGTGCAACATATTTACCATCACCAGTAATTGTCAATAAATCTGAAGGCGAAGTAGTTCCTATGCCGACTTTGCCATCATACATTAAACTCATTACGTCTAAAGTTGGTGATGAAGAATCTGTTATACCAGCCAATCTTATATCAAGTCTAGTGTAAGGAAGATTATTAGCCACTGCTTCTTGTCTAGATAATCTAAACTCAGCAGCACTATCTTTTCTTAAACTATGGCTTGGGTCAACTACATCTCTGACCATTCTTAATACTGATGCAGATGTAGTAGTTGTACTTGTTGCAATATCTGCCCCATGAATTTCTAAAGGAGAGTTTGGCGAAGTCGTTCCTATCCCAACGTTGCCTGCTGAGTTGATACGCATCTTTTCACCAGCACTTACAAGAAACTTCATAGCATTTACTGAGTGCTCGTATGCTATTTGACCAGCATATTCTTGGCTTTCATCACCAAAGTAAACTGCTGAAAATCCTGTGCTTGGTGAC
>Ga0194024_1000223_pt1 | contig 11079 bp, 9 predicted proteins | sample IW13Sep16_MG_FD_140337 | JGI IMG/M metagenome (GOLD analysis project Ga0194024, IMG submission 140337) | Freshwater microbial communities from the Broadkill River, Lewes, Delaware, United States - IW13Sep16_MG | ecosystem: Environmental > Aquatic > Freshwater > River | place: USA: Delaware...
GGGAAAGACCATAAGTTTTGTGACAAATGATGTGTGTCGTGATTATCCAAAAAGGTTACACTTTTTTCTTTCCACCAACCGATCAAACCGGATGGGTTGTTGGACTCATCAGCTAATCTCCAATATTCTTTGTTTTTCAAAGCTTCTTGTAAAATTCCTTTGGTCGTCATGTCAAAGGCATAGGCATGTTTGCCAGAATTGTCCATCCAATCAACAATCCTTTGTCTATGCGCGTTTTGATTATATTTTAAATATTCTCTATCATAATCCATATTATCCCAATACTCACCAATACACATATCGACATCAATATTTTTAAAATATTCTTTCATATGTTGGGGATCTATGCCGGTCATGAAATCAAATCGAAAACCATTGAATCCAATATCATTTTTGAGCCATTGCATCCATCGAATCAGATCTTCTCTAACAAATTGTTGGGAATGATCAATGTTGGGAGCACCTTCGAATATTTTATATTCGGAATGATTTCCTTTACCTCCAAAGTGGGTGTTGTTCGAAACAATTGCCGTTTCGTCCCAAGGTAATTTTCCACCAAACAAATTATATATTCCGTCTTTGTTTTGAAATTCCGCACATCTGTGATTGATTACAATGTCAGCGTATACGCCCATATCTTTATCACGAAACGATTTTACACACTTTTTCAATTCCGTTTCTGTGCCGTATTCAGAATTTAGATCATATAAATTTAAAGGCATATAACCTTGAGGTGAAACTGATTTGGAACAAGGAGGTAACCACACCGAATCAATACCAATGTCTTTAATTTCTGACGATTTTGATTTAAGATAGTTAAAAAACTGTTTATTTTGTGTTCTCCAAGAGTTCCAGGTAAAACTTTGTAAAATTACAGATGATTCGATAGATGCGAAATTACTCATATTACCATAATACTATAGAAATAAACAAAGATAATGATTAAATAAATATTCCACACATATTTGGAAAATCGTTCGGTATCGTTATCGTTCTTCATAATTATTGTTGTCAAAGTTTATGTCAAGGGTATAAAAAATTGAAATTTAATTAAATGTAGTTGTTATTATGAAATTAAATGATGTCGGAACTAGATTTATCCAAGTTATCCAAAAAAGAGTTGTTCACTCATTGTCAAAAACTTAACTTAACCAATTACAAATCCAAGAATAAACCGGATCTAGTTAAGTTGATTCAAAGTGCAGAAACTCGTAAAATCGATGCTACTACTAGTTATAAGGATCACATAGTCATTTTGAACAACGATTGTCTCACAGAACTACAAAGACTCGATGACAACAGTATAGATTGTGTAATCACAGATCCGCCCTATTTTATTGATAAACTGGACGACAAATGGTCTTCTGCAAAAATAAACAACGATGTGAAGAACAGTCATATTAAGCATTTACCGAAAGGGATGAAGTTTGATAAGAAGCAGGTCAAACAGCTATACGACTATTATTTAGAACTGTCGAAAGTGTTAGTGAAGAAAATGAAACCGGGGGCGTATTTTCTGTCTTTCGCTTCTCCTCGGTTGTATCACGCTATAGCAATGAGTTGTGAAATCGCGGGATTTGAAATTCGAGACATGATCAATTGGACATACACCCAGAGTATGCCGAAAGGAATGTCAGTCACACACATCATCAACAAAATGGCACTAAGCGATGAAGAAAAGACATCTCTTCAAGAAGAGTATAAGGATTTCAAAACACCACAGATCAAATCGTGCTTTGAACCGATATGTGTTGCGATGAAACCGCTCGACAAAAACACAACATTCATTCAAAATGAACTCAATTTTAAAACCGGACTGTTGGACTTCTCGCAGAAGGTGGGCGAAAATCAAGACAGATGTCCGGCAAATATAATTACAACCGAGGAATATAACGAATGTTACGATAAAAACTTCTTAGTGTCAAAACCGAATAAAGAAGAAAAAGGTGAAAACAACACACATATAACAGTAAAACCGATTGCGCTGATAGAACATCTGATTAAACTATTTAGCAAAAAAAACTCACTAGTGGTTGATCCGTTTCTAGGTAGTGGAACAACCGCATTAGCATGTAAAAACACAGAACGAAAATGTATAGGTATAGAGTTAAATCGAGAATATTACAACATATGTTTAAAACGATGTGGTATTAGCTAATCTACAAAACAGTTGTTTGTATTGTAATATTTGTTCGTATGTAAACTCAACCTCTTTTTTGTCAACCATATTTTCTAATTTTTTTGGCACGGGGAACTTGGTCAAAGTATCGATAAATATGTAATTATCCCTGTATTTGCCTTGAATGGGTGGTTGTAAAACAAGATTGTTGCAGGTGTTGTCCGTTGCTCCTGGGTTCTTGTGTCCAAGTTGCCAGTCCTTATTAGGTACATCTACATAATCACATTTTATTGTGTTTTTTATTTTTTCGATTTCTATGTTCTTCTCATCATTTGTACCATCAAATTTGAAATTCTTTCTCATTTTGGACTTGTTCGACAAACTGTAAGGGTAAACAATATACAGTTTACCCCTTTCGGTACCACTGTTTGTTTGTATACCCCATTGCGAGTGTTTGTTAAATAATTGAATACTATCTCGTGTCTGTATATCAAACTTTTTTACAAATTCATCGCAAGTTTGTCTATTCCAATAACAAGATTTATTCCTCAACATAACAGACAATGCCTTACCGTTTCCGGTGGTTATATTGGGGGGTTTTAAATCGTTTTCAGCACAGAACTTTAGAAAATCTATCGGATATTCTGAAGGAATCTCATCGATCTCGGACACATTAATGAGTGTATACTCAGAAGGTGATACTTCCGAAATGGTAGATTGCTTTTGAAACAAACTAGAAAGTTCGTCGATAGAAGTCATTTTTCTTAAATATAAGGTTGTTCTTTTCTGAAAAAAATTCATCAGCTTTTTATTTTGTGTTAATTTACATATCATTACTATGATAACTAATATACCCAAACACTTTCTTTCTCAAAACTAGTATACAACAACGCACGCCCTCCTTAAAACTATTATATACAAAGAAGATTCTCCAAACTATTATACAAAAACATCCCCAAAACTATTGTACAAAGCACACTTCTCCCCCATACAAAAAGCACACTTCTCCCCATACAAAAAGCACACTTCTCCCCCATACAAAAAGCACACTTCTCCCCCAAAAAAAGTTAATAATATTCTTCATCCCAATGAAGATTGTGTTTGGAAAACAGTTTTTGTTTTAAGTTCTTAACACGACGGAGACTGTCATATTCGTATTGTAAATTAATATACATCTCCATACATTCGTTTCGTTTTTCATGTGTGGATAGTTTACATTCTTGATCAATTTGTTTGATTAACTTATTGATTCTGATAGTGTTCATTTGTTCTTGTGTGTTATAATGTTTCAGTTTCTTTTCGAAAGAGGGTAGCGATGTTTTCTTTGGTTTTGTAGTTACGCGAAGTTGGGAGGACAGAATTTTCATTTTATATAAGCTATATTAGAAATATTTGTATTTGATTTTAAAAAACAGAATCGTTTATATTGAAAATTATTTAAAAAGTTCTCGTTTTTTGGTAAGCACGGTGTCCAAAATTTTATTGTTTTCGCACAATCGACGAAACAAATAAGGATATGTTTTGTGAAACGGTCCGAACGGTACATGTACCATTTTTCGTATTTTTCCTTGTCTGAATCGTTCATCCATTCCCATCAATGAAGCGTGATATACATTAGATGATCCAATATCTCTTATTAAATTGAACGAACTTAAATTGTGTGTTGCGAAAATTACATTCATGTTGTTGGGTTTTTTGTTTAAACTTAAAAGCAGCTTAACACTTTCGTTATACGCATAATCCGTATCTTGTTTATTTTCGAACAACACATTCTTATCGAAATCGTTAATCAAATATGCCCCTCTTACCAACTTGATATTGTGTGTTAAATTACATCTCCGATATTCCTCCAAATCATTCAACAATTGTTCAACCATATCCGTTCTGTACATTTGGTATGTTTTAAAAATGTTTTTATCAAAGTTATTTGCAATCATATCGTTGGTTAGGACATCAATGGTCTTTTGAACAGCGTGATCCTCTGCGTCAATCAACATCTTCACATTATTAGCCTTTGCTGAATTCATAATTGACAAGAAGGATTGGGTACAAAAATTGATCGATGACAGTTTTAATGAATGAAAATGATTTGGATAAGTATTTACCAGATTTTGTTTTTTTTTAACAAAACAGTCAATGTCTTGAGCTGACTTATTGTTTTCTATAGCGTAATCCAAAATAGGAATAATATTCAATTTTAAATATTTGGAAATAATAGAATTTAGATGTTTTTCTGAAGATATATATCTTGTGGAAATACTCATTAAAATGTTATTATCATACATATAACCCTTATCATTTAAGTATTTAATTAAAAATAAAAATAAATGCAAGTCGACATAGTCAGTGATTTACATGTAGAACATTGGACGCGATATCCATATAATTGGAAACTTAACAAAAATGCAAATGTGGTTGTCATAGCAGGCGATATAGCCGACGATTTAGAATTGACACTAAACGAACTAAACAAGGCATGTGATGTTTATGAAAAGGTAATATATATTGACGGTAATCACGAATCAACAAAATATTTCAATGACTTATCATTCGTGAATAAGTATATTTGTGAACACATGAAAAAAAGAGGTAACTTTTTCAATTTGTCCGAAAAAGATGTCGTTTTAAACAATTATGTAATTATTGGGGCGTGTGGATGGTGGGATTTTAAAATATGTGAGCCCGATATTACATTTGATAATTCTATAAATGATTTCAGTTGCGATTGGAATCCAAGAAAAGACACCAATAAAGCTACCATAGTCAAAAACATAATTAATGAAGCAAATATAAATTATATAAATATTAAAAATAAAATTGAAAAATATAAGAACGATTATAACATTTGTTTGGTGACACACACAGTTCCCTCAAAATCTTTGTTATCGGATAACTATCCATTCGACAAACGATTCGCCGGATCGTATGGGAACTCCTTGTTTGAAGAATTTGTGTACGAAGACGCTGTAAAATACTTCATTTTTGGTCATAATCATGATGCAATACTAAAAAAATTAATTGGGGGTAAAATGTTCATAAACAACGCAAGAGGAAGACCAGAAGATTTCAACAGAATCGATTACAAGTCATGCACTATAGAGTTGATTTGAATATACACTTGTCAAGCACATAAACATTTTCAAAGGCGCATGTTTTGTTATATTGGTTGACCAATACATCGTCATAGATCAATAACCACAGCTTCGCGAAATCATTCAAAATATATACATTATCACTTATGTTACGATATGTATAATCTGTGTTTTGGTAAATCATGTTATAGAAACCCTTGTTGGACTTCATGTTGACATTCTTGGCTATCATTCGTTCGTGATAATTCAAACAGTTTTCCAGCACAGTTTTATGCGCGTCTGACAGTTTCATGGTCGACATATTGTTAATCAACCATTGTTTTACATATGCTTTGCTAATGTTTTGTTTGTTTGTCAGCATACCTTTCTCGTATGCAATTTCGTAAAGCGCGAATGTGTGCTTTGATTTGAAATTAGGAACTCCGTTACGAGTGTTCATTGCTTTGGAGCAATAAGGACCATGTACAGAGTTGTAGTTATTCAAATATTCCTTCACATTTTCTATGATAGAGTTTTCAACATAAATGTGAATGTTGAAACCGATTCCGGATGGATTGTAGCCACAAACGCGTCCAAGCAATCCTTGAAAACCGGTATCTATTTTTCTTTGTTCTTTCTTTGTAGATTCCTCAAATACCATAGAAATATTGTTTTTATGAATCACTTTCCCCATTCGCAACATACCACTGATAATAATTACGGTAGAAACATTCGGTTTTGTCTGTAACACATCAAGTTCGATGTCTTTCTGCACAGAGTTGTAAATTTTACAATCGTATTGCAAATCCTCACATACCGCGCGGATGAGTAAGGATTTAGTCTTATCGGTAACACGAATCAGGATGTACTTCGGGTCTTCGGTATTGTTGTGTTTCAAAAGGGTGTTTTTCAACAGTTCAATGTTTCCATCAGAAATGACGAACGAAGGATGGATATATTTGTTATTCGAGTAATGTTCCATTCCGAAATAGTTGGTTCCAGGTTCGAGTTTAACCACTTTGTGAAGTGGGTTATTCTCGTGATTCACAACGAGTTCGCTGAAGGGTGTCGCGCTGACATTCAATATTTTGATATTGCGTGCCTTGATCTCGTCCACAGAAACAGTCCCATTGATCAAAGTATCCAAGTTGTTCGACTTGAAAAACTTATCCGGAGTGTTGTTCTCGGATTGAGCGTAGTGTGCTTCATCCCATACAATTAGCGTGTTGTTTGGAATCGCGTTGTTTGTAGACTGTATCTGACTTCCCCACAGTATCTGGATGTTACTCTTACTTTTTACCTTCATTTTTTTCAGTTCTTCTCTCGAATACGCGTTAAGCGTTTCGGGTAAGTTCAAAAACCATTTGCGGTAAGCAGCTTTATCGTCGTGTACTTGTTGATGTAGTTCAATTTCTCTATTACCACTGATGATAATGACATTCTCAATACCGTTTGATTTGTCAAACAGAGTGTTCAAAATGACATACCAGTATGTTCCAGATTTTCCCATCTGCATCTGTGCGAGAAGCAATATATGAAATATATTCTCCTCGTTGAACGCTTTCATGATGGAATCTCCACATGCCATCTGATTATCATGAACCATCATCGCTTTGATTCAAAACGAGCGTTGGTTATGAAAACTTGATGTCATGTGATAGAATGTAAATCTGGTTAACAATCAGTGGTTGTAGTATTCTTGAAATGTTTTGGTTTTTTTTTCAATTTTTTTTTTCAACGGAAAAATTTATGAAAATTTTAAAAATTGTGAAATTGAAAAAATTTTGTATTTTTTTTTCAATTTTTTTTTCAACGGAAAAATTTATGAAAATTTCAAATTTTTTAAAAATTGAAAGTTTATTTTGTATCTTTTATTATTAATATAAAATGTCGTTTGTACATTCGGACGAGTCCTATGAGAATTTGATGTTGTGTAAACATGTTGAAACTTCAGTATATGATTATTACATCAGCACAAAAGAAATCGCATACAAGAACACATTGTTATGTTATAATAATGTAAATATATACGAAGCTGAATGGAGATATGAGCGAGTGTGTGTGAAAGAGGTTGATACAGATGAAAATATATCGAATGAGTTGTTGGTGCTTTCAAAATGTATTCACCCGAAAATTGTTCAATTTTTAGGATTTCATAGAGGTTCGGCAAAAACAACTATATTGTTCGAATACATGGAAAATGGTAATTTACAAGAATATATGAAACACAACATGTTAACATATCAACATAAACTAAACATAATGCTAGACGTTGCGAAGGCGTTGCATTATTTACACAACAGGTATCCAGAAATAGTATTACACAGAGATATGAAACCATCTAACATACTGATAAACAAACACGGTGGGGCGAAACTGTCTGATTTCGGAATCTCAAAGATGGTGAAAAAGAAACAGGGTAACAACTACAATAGTCATTCTAGCGAAAAAGGAACATATATATGGATGTCTCCGGAGGTGTTGAGCGGTAATAATTATAACTGTTCCACGGATGTTTATTCATTTGGTTTAATAATGTACTACATATGGACTGGTACATTACCGTTTAGTGAGTTACAATTGAATACCGTTCAATTAATGTTTAAGAAAAATCAAGGGTCATTACAGTTAGCAAATATCGATAATTTTGAAGAGTTGAATAATTTGATTCAACAGTGTGTATTGTATCACTCCGTAGATCGTCCGAATACAGATAAAATAATCACCAAATTATTACAAATTATGGATGAACTATAAAATTTGAAAAAAATAAAATGAAAAAAGCTGTTACTGTTTGAATGGCATCTACAGTGATTACAATGACACCACCCGGACCATATCACCCCCCATCCGTATACAGGCGTCCAATTCGACCATATCGTCCCCCGTCAATGTTCATACATGAGAATATTCAAACATCATCTGTTAGGCGCATCAATTTCGATGAATATTGTGACGAAAATATTCACCTATCGGATAGGTTGAACAACACTCGCTTGAAATTGTTACCATGTGATGATGATAAATACGAGTGCTCCATATGTATGTCCAATGATACACCTTCTTTAAAAGGAAAATTATTGTGTGGACACACTTTTCACGAAAGTTGTATTAAACAATGGTTTCTACATTCGAAAAAAACATGTCCTTATTGCAGATGTGTTATTGATGTAAACTCGTTAATGTAATGAGCAAAACAAAAAAAAACAAAAACTTTATAAAGTAAAAAACATATTTTTTTTAGCGGTTACAAAAATGAATATGAGGGTGTGGTATAATATGATATGGTGTATTGCGATGTATAAAGATGGTATGGCGAATTGCGTGATGTATGATATAAAATGTAAGATATATGATTATTATGTTTTGTTGAACGTTTCGTTTATGTTAGAATATATACAATCATACGCTTTCAACTTGCCCACAGAATAACTTTTAGAACTATGTATAAAGAATGAAACGGGCGAAGATTGCTTATGTTTGTTTTCTTTGCACGCTTTTTGAATTGTTTGAATTGTTGAAGAGTGAGTTGTTTTCAACTGAACAAAGTTGTTTTTGTGTTGTAACAACTGTCCTATAGAAATTCCTGTTACTGCCCCAACCAAAAATGATTTATGATGAATTAATTGATCCAGTCTGTTTTTAGTAATTACTGATAATAAAATTATTTTTAAATATCATTTTTTTACATCATTATAATAAGAATAATGAACAGCAATGAAAAGAATTGTTATTATTACACCGAAGTTGTCTTGAAGAATAGAGAACTGGTGTTGATAGATGTTGCGATAGTGTTGACTATGGATCATAAAACATTAGAAGACGAGAATATCAAACAAATTATGGAGAGAGTTCCGACAAATCGATTGATCGTACAATTTAACAAAGGTTTTAAAAAATGTAACAAAAAACATTTGACAAAACAACAAAGCAATTATGATTTGTGTGACGCGACAGAAACCGCGTTAAAATATGCGTTTGGTGTTATGAAACTAGAGCATGTGTTAATATTGGAGGATGATGCGTATTTTGTGAAAAATATGGAAGACGAGTGGAAAAGTGTAAAAGATTTCATAAACAAAAACCGATTTACAGTCTATTCCTTGGGTAACTTTGGATATATAGTAAATCCTTTTAATATAATCTTCGGGGATAAAAAACATATCAAAGTATATGAATACGGTGGATCACATGCGTGTATATACAACAAAAGCTTTTTAAAATACTTTGACATGAAGAAATGTTACCAAATTGACATATACTCCAAATATATTGAAAAAAGTTATGTGTATTATAAACCATTAGTAATTCAACATTTATTTGCATCTTCATCAAATTATCAATCATGGCCAGTTTCTGGTAAAATACTTTTTTATATTTTAAGGAATATTTGTGGTATGTTCAAACAATATCCGCCTGAATACAAAGATTTTAGAAGGTTAAACTACATAACAAGCACAGTAAGTTTGTTGACATTATTCGTAATCATTTTAATTTTAATACATGGTTCAATTGTTTTTTCACGGAATCGATCGTTTAAAACGCTGACTTAAACATGTAAATCATAACGGAAATACATTATGGAACGACGATAAGGGTGGTTTAGTTCTAAAAATCTTCATTGTAAAATCTGATGAAATCATCGATTGTATCAAATGGATACAAATCGTTGTTGGACGAATATTTAACACGCTTGCGGAGGCGGGTACACGGGGTGTTGAAGGGTACAAAAGATGTGTCATCGTATTCCTCATAATCGTTATTCAGAGTTTTTCTTAATGATTTGAAATCTATCATTGGTGGACGTGGGATGCAAACAGTTAGATTGTATATATTCATTCTTAATCTAAAGTATTGATAATAAATTTCAATTTTTATATGAAATAATAATGAGAAAATATAACACAATCCACAATAAAATAAAGGCACCGTGGCATATAGGGGAGAAAGTTTAATAGATAACAAATACTCGGATATTTAATTAAGAAAATACTGATAATAGATTAAAATATGCCCAAGTCACTTGTTTGTATGGTCTTGACTTCACATGTTAATGATAACATTGATAGAATATTGGAAGAATTAACAAATCAATGGTTTGATTTAAACAGTACTGCTCGTACTTGGACGATAATATTGTTGAACAGACAAGAATCATCAATCATTTCACTCAAAAAGATAATAGATAAGATACCAAACTGTTCGAGTAATGTGTTTGAAATGAGTAATTTTAGTGAGACATGGTCGGAAACACAAATTACGAACGAAGTGTTCAAAGTATTGCCCAGAAGGGTGATAAAGGACAAGATGTATATTGTGACAGACGAACATTCGATAAAAAAAGAAATCTATTCGACAAATAAAACCATTAAATATATATATGGGTTATGGGACTCTATGGACAATATGCCTTTATTCATGAAACAGTTGAAAAAGAACACCGAAGAGAAGTGTCCGTTGATGCGCGTTGATTTATTGAACAAGAATGATATAATGGAGATGATAGATAGAGATGTGTGGGATATGTTAAATATGAAAATTAAAAGAAAGGTTGTGATAGCTGATTTATCTAGGTATTATTTGATGTGGAAGGAAGGTGGTTTTTATTTGGATTTGGATGTGCGGGTGAATCAAAATTTGAGTGATGTGGTTAAGTTAAGTTTGAAAAACAATGAGAACATTATTTTGTTCACAGAACACGATAGCTGTAACCCGATGATTATGGGCCAACGGGAGGACAAGAACTATACACATAGAATATACAACTGTATGTTTTGGTCAAAAGAGAACGAAACCTTTTGGAAAGAGTGTATAGATTTGACAATCGAAAGATGCAAAATGTTGATTTCAGAGAACACAGAAATAACCGATGATGATGTTATTTGGGTA
>Ga0194024_1000224_pt1 | contig 11076 bp, 16 predicted proteins | sample IW13Sep16_MG_FD_140337 | JGI IMG/M metagenome (GOLD analysis project Ga0194024, IMG submission 140337) | Freshwater microbial communities from the Broadkill River, Lewes, Delaware, United States - IW13Sep16_MG | ecosystem: Environmental > Aquatic > Freshwater > River | place: USA: Delaware...
CATCCCGTGGCCCTCCCGTCATGTCAAGCTGCTGCATTGGGATGTCCCAACGGTCTATTGGTCGCAGGTAGAGGAGCCTCCGCACTCGGGACAGGTCGAGTGGTTCGGAGGGGTCCAAGCCATCGTCCACTGACATGACAAGGAGAGACCCGCCAAAAGCGCGGCCCAAAACCCTAGCCCGCTGAATCTTCGCTTGCACTTCAAGCCTGCGCAACTCCGCTTTGAGGTCTCGCTCTGCATTGTCTCCTCCTCCGATGACTTGATAGCCTACGCCACTCCCCCAAGCCATCTTGACTTCTTTCTCTACAATCTTCCGGCCGATCGGGCTGCTGCGCATCATGGCGCGGATGACTTGAGGCCTGCTGGTGATGTCGTAGGTGGTGTAATACTGCGTCTGCCTGCTCGGGTCATACTGCGCGGTGCCGAGACCACTGTATGTGTTGGCCCAAACATCTCCACGCGCTCTGCTCCCTTGAGGGAGCTGTGGTGCAGGTTGGCTTTGTGCCTTCTCTGGTTTGATGCCCAAACTTTCCAATGCTTTTGACCAGATCCCCATCTTACTTTCTCCTACGTCCGAGCATCTTAGCCATTGCAGCTCGGGAGCGGGCCTGAGCTATTGGTGAAGTTCGCCGGGCCTGCATTGCCAATACCCAAGCCATTGCCTCATCGTCAATTTTCGCAATGCGTCCCTTGCCTGGTCCCTTCAAAGTCACTCTGTCAATGCTAGCTAACTGCTCTTTGAGTCGGCCATCGGGCAGCAACATAGCACCATCGCGCTCAGCTTCCAACAGATACGCATTCGCCTCCCCATAGGCCTGAGCTTTGGAGAGTGCCGTGGTCTGCCATCCGGGTCTCCCATCCAACCCGTTGCAGCAAACGACACCATGACGCTTGCAGGCTCCGAGCACTGCATGTCCGTGGTTGTTACGCTCTATGAGAGCAGGAGCTGCGTTGTACCATCGGGAGAGTAGTGTGATGAGAGCAGGATGCTGCTCCGTGGGTTCATACTCTCCTGCGAGCACCGCAACACACTCCCCGGTGAACTTGTCCAGGACAACCGCTGTTGAGTCATCGCCTCCCTTGAGGCCTTCTGCGCAGTCTGCTCCGATGACATACTGCCGGGAGGCCTCGGGGAGTTTGTACACTCTGAGAGAGGAGGGGAGCGTATAAGCTCCGCTTCCTGCTGTGATAACCTCGGTGTATCTCCAGGAGATGGTTGACCGCTTCTCAAACACTGCGGCCAGGATGGGACCAGCAAAGCGTTTTGAGCCTGAGAGGTCAACAAACTGTCCATCCAGCTCCTGAGCTGCGTATGCTGCGTCTCCTGCGTATTGCCTGCGCAGCTCCTCCGCAAAGCCTGCCACGTTGAACGGGTTGTCTGCTGTCTTACCGTAGTGGAGAGCATAGCCGAGTTGGTCTTGAACCCATCGGCGGTATAGCCAGTTCTGGCCGTTCGGCGTTGTTGTAACCCATAGGTGACCAGGAGCAACACGAAGGCGTGATAACACCACCTTGAATGCGGCCTCTGTTATGAATGCTGCCTCATCAATCCATGCCCAACTCAGGTTCGGGCCTCGGAGACGGTCTGGATTGTCGGCCGTTCTCCAAAGGATGGTTGAGCCGTTGGCCAGCTCCGTTCTGTTCTCACTCTTGTTGTGCTCTTTGATGCATTGGGGAGGGCAGATATTAAAGAACGTGCGTTGGGAGGCATCTCTCAACATTGGGAACGTTGGCGCGAGGATGACGCCGGTTGTGCCCTCGGGTTGCCTGAGCACTTCAACAGCTCCTGCAAACGTCTTACCAGAACCAACGCCTCCGATATACCCACGAACTGCACTCGGGTCCGTCCAGAATGCAACCTGCGCTGGTATCTGGTCACCGACAACGCAGCACACCTCGGGTTGCTGTTGGGTTTGGGCGTTACTCTTCACCAGCTGGTGTTCCTCCAATCTGAACCGTTATCTTCATCGGCTGCTCCTGAGAGGTTCCGATGTCCATGCGTTGCCTACGTCCCCAATCATCAGGACGCTTGCGCTCAAGCCACCATGCCGCAGCCTGCCAGGTATCGTTTGCTGCTCTCTGGATGATGGCAACGTTGGCAATCATCGCCTCGGCCTCTGCCTTTTCTACAGCCTCAAGAAAGGCAAGGAAAGGCTCCTCTCCTTGTCGGCCTCTCTCAAGCCAGTTGTAGAACGTGGTGTGAGAGATGCCCGCATATAACGCGCTATCGTTGCGGGTGTTGCCGTCCTTGAGACACTTGACGATGGTGTTCTGCACTCTCGAGTTGAGCTTGGTGGTTCTTGACATTGGTTCAATCTCCTTTTGTGGCCAAGCTCGCAGTTGATGTATCGGCCACATATCACTATATAGTGAACAGGTCATGTTTGTGCAACCATGGCAAAGAAAACAACAATCAAGGAGGGCCTGACATGGCTAGGTACACAAAGAACACTGCAACGGGGACTGTTGGCACGTCTCCCGTGGTGACTGCACTTGCGGCAAATGGGGACCGGGTGAGACTCTGGATCTATGCGGATTCTGCGAATAGTGGGAAAGTTTATGTTCGGTGGGATGGTGTGGACCCGACCAGCACGGCTTACCATGCTGAGCTGACTGCGGGATCTGGGATTCTGCTGGATGCTGCAGTCCCTGCGGGAGCGGTCAAGGTGCTCGGTTCTGAGTCATCTCAGCGGTATAGCGTAGAGGAGGCATAACAATGGGCTTTTTCTACAAAGCGGGAACCGTTGAGGGTGAGCCGGTGGTTGAGGGAGCATCGTATAATGCGCTTGCCTCCTCGGCAAAGTCTCAAGCGCATGGCGTGTTGATGAAGGACACAAGCACGGGATTTTATTACAAAAACTATAGGACGGGTGGCCCTGGGATCCCGGTCCCTGTTGAGTATTTTGATAGTGTGACCGGGTATCTTAGCAATGCAAGCGGCAACGCTTTTGTAGCACCGGCAGACTCCTACAGTGATCTCCTTTCAAGGGGTTGGTCCAATAATGACCTTAATGACGGCACTTCAACAAAAACTTCGGGAGCCGATCTAGTCCTAGATGTGCCGACCAGCGCAGCATGGGGCTCAAGGGCTGGGACGTGGTTCATAGGTACGGGAGCAAGCCACCAACAATATTTATCAATCATGACAATTTCATCATATACGCCCGGTCCAACTGGCGGCGCAGGTCATAATTATGGGACTGGGTTAGCCATCCTGTGGGCTGCGAATAATACAGCAGGCACGGGGTCGACGCGCCTTCACTATAATTTGAGCTTTGGGGCGACTACTGCTGGCCGTTATACGCTATCGATAACAAACGCTGGAGGCACAACGGTGGGCGACGGCCCAAACGCTAGCTTCACCTCTGGCACGGTAATCACCGTTGCAGATTTTAGCGATAATTCATTGACGACCAATCGCGGCACATCCTCCGCTATACTTGAGCAATCTGTGCCAAACGTTGCGGCATCATATGGCCCATTGGTGAGTGACCTCTGTTATTTGAGTATCACTAAATTGATGACCGCACCCGACCAACTGACGCTAAACATTAGTGAAGTCCACATCTTGAAGATATAAGGGGGTTTCAAGTGACAATCTACCATGTCCTGGTTGAGCCATTTCATGTCCCAAATGGCCCTGGCCAAATCACACTCAAACTTCCTGCGGGCGTTGCTGTGTTGACGGATTTTGACCTTGATGCAATCTGGTTGGAGTCTGCTAAGGTTGTGCAGCTTTTCTATACGCATGCCCATACTGCACAAATTGAATATGGGTTGACCGTCGATAACAGTTTGACGGTTGCGCAGCTCAAAGCCATCTGCACGCAGCTCGGCCTCTCCACGAGTGGACTCAAGGCCGACCTGCTGGCAAGGGTGCAGGAGGCTACGTCGTGATTGACGGGTTGATGGCGTGGGTACACCAGGAGATAGAGGAAGCCAAAGCTCAGGAGATGGCCGAGGGTCAGCACTCTGAGAGGAGGCTCCCCGTTTCTGTTTGGGCAGGATTCGCGGATGTTGGGAGAGGTCGCGGGAGGGAGGTGTTGGAGATGCTTGCGGAGGCTGGTGTCTCCCGGGTCATCTTCACACCGACCAACGATGCCGCCTCAACCAAATGGAAGTGGCAACCTGCACGCGCTCAGCTCCTGAGGGGTTTGCAAGCGGCCAAAGCCTTGAACCTTGAGGTTTGGTTAGGTCCGTGGGTTCGTTGTGACAAACGTTTCCTTGATGAGACGGGACAACAGCTGCGAGAGCTGGCCGATGAAGTGGGAGGCGTTGACGGTTGGGAGCTGGATGCGGAGGGGAGTTGGGAGGTGACTGCCCGCAACGCGGGGAGGAGTCACCGGGACGGCATCCCAGGAGCCGTTGCGGAGTGTCTGCCGTATCTCACTCAGCACATGACGCCTCAGGAGATGTTGGGGGTTACCCTGCTGTATTTCAACAGACCAGCAGGAGACGCGCTGCTCCGTATGCCTCAAGTCACCACTGCAACCATACAAGCCTACTCGGTGTGGTTTGATGGGACCAGCTCCAAAGCCAAAGCCACTCATGCTCCGAACTTCCAACCGGGGACGCTTCAGGAGAGAGCCTGGGCCAACTATCAGGAGTTCAAGCAGGAGCGGGATTTGGTTGCGTTGGAGATGGGCCTTGGTTGGTGGGCGCAGGATAGGTCAAGGGCTCCTGGTTCATTGCGTCTCAGCAAAGCGGAGGCCTTTAGGCGGGCCTCAGATGCGTGTTTGCGACTTGGTGCCGATGGTGTGTCTGGTTGGGCGATGCACCTCTGGGACTCACCGACCAAAGCCTCGGAGAAGGAGTATCTGCGGTTGGTGTTGGAGGAGGTCAAGTATCTCACTCAAGCCAGAACGGGAGCGGGAGCTGCGCCTGCGCCTGCTCCTGATGAGGAGGAGCGGAGGCCTGAGTCTCCTGCTGGCACGTCCATTGATTGGAGTGCACGGTGGTATGATGAAGGTGTGGCCAACGGTGGGAGGCCTGCTGGGTTTCGTAGCGTCAAGGGCCTCGGGTTGTCGGCTCCTCTCTTCGGAGCTGTTGCCAAAGTTGTCAGAGGAGAGTGTCTATCAAGGGGTTGGCCCCTTGGGACGTGTGTACCTTTTGAGCAGGAGGGGACTTCCATGTTGGCCGTGTTTCAGTTGCACACTGCAACATGGCGCGGTGGGAAGCTGGTCAAGGGCAGATATAACGGGTTGACCGTGTTTGCGGAGGGCTGAACCTTGAGCTTGATGAGTGAGATGTTGTTGCACCTTGGGTTTCTTGTCCTGGTGCTGTTGATTGCTGGCGTCAAGCCATGCCTCGGATACTTTTGGGAGGAGGTGTCAAGATGGATTTGAGCACCGCTTTGGCCATCATTCAAGGCTTGATTGCTTTGGTTCTGGCGTTGTTTGGTTGGTATGGCCAACGCCAGTTGGCGCGCATTGATGCCCACTCCGATCGGCTTGTGAAGTTGGAGAGTCAAGGAGAGATCTTTGAGATTCGCCTTGAGGCTGCAGCTACGGGAGACACAATCAGGAGCATCATCCGGGAGGAGCTGGATAGGGCAATGGTATCAATCATCAAGGATACTGAAGACATCAAGGATAGGGTGAAAACCCTTGAGGCGAATAAGCCGTTCGGCTGAGGAGGTGAGCTGTGGATTATGACTTGATGGTCAGCATCGTTGGAGGTTGGGTTGTTTGGGGCATGACGCACTTGACCAGGACGCTAATACCTCGGGGAGAGCTGAGAGATGCCGTGCGGCATTGGACTCCTGAGATTGCTGCAGTGTTGGCCGTTGCCATCATTGGAGCTTGGCAGGTTCTGGATGGTGCTGATGTCTGGAGCATGGAGACCTTGAGACGTGCACTCAGCGCAGCTGCAGCTGCTGTGTTTGGTCATAGCCTGGTCAAGGAGAAGATGAAGATGGTTGCGAAGAGAGGAGGAGGAGGAGACGGGGATGGCAAAGGAGGAGGAGGCGTTGAGCGTATGCTCCTGGTTGTGCCGTTGGTGTTGATGCTCGGTTGTGGAGGAGGAGCCGTGCAGGGTCTCGAGTATCTGCCCGATGTGAAGATACAGAACGCGGATGGATGCCCGGATGTCAGTATCCGTCAACCCCTCCCCGCTCCCGAGGGTTGGTCCGTAATGACTGAGACACGGATTCAGAAGGACTGTGCACCGAAGCCAGAACCTGCCCCGTCTCCTCAACCATCACCAGAATGATGTCATCCTCGGTGACCATAGCAACCAACCCCGCGTTGGCCAACGTCGTATGGAGCTGCCCCAACCTCCTGGTCACCATCCTGGCGATCGCCTTTTGTATCTGCTCGCTCATGCTTGTATTGGCTCCTCTGTATCTTCATCCAAATCGTTTAGATAGTTAATGAGTTCATATTTCAGCCATGCGTTGACGGCTGCAACGTAGAGCTTACGATACAGCTCCTCATCATGTTGCAGGTGAAGAGTCCACGCATCAAGGGTCAACCATGCATGTTGCTCGCCCAGCTGCTGAATTGAGTTTGCCGGTGTATGCAATCGGCCTGAGTTGTGAGCACTCCACGCAGTTGCCCTCAACAGCCTCATGGCAATGTCAGCGTTCTTGTCATCACTCACCGAGAGCTTGACCGTGCGGAGGAGTCCCGCGAATGGTCCGAGGAGGATTTCTAGCGGCATGGCGGAGGCTCCGTTGCTGGGTAGTGTAGGATATGGGTTGGGCCGTTGCCCTGCTCTATGACAATGGCATCCAGCCCGATGGGAGAATGCACATAGCCTTGGTTGGCGTGCCATGCATCGGGAGGGGTTAACGCTCGGCAGGTGAAGTGGAGCACGCCTGCATGGTCAAGATGTCTTCGGTGGTGTATGTGGCCGGTCAAGCTGAGCATGTGTCTTGTGACCTGGGGAGGGTTGGCAAGGATGCGCTTTCGTTGTTGTTTGCTCAACCATGCCGCCATCTCGTTGAGTCTTTTGGGAGACATTGGGGATCCTTGGCCTGAGTCCCCGTGACTGAGACCAATCAACGTATCATGGGCCACAACCGTGCACCGCTTTGCGTATGTGTCGTGAAGCTCCAACCAGGAGTGATGGCGCGCCATCTCCCTGAACACCTCCATCAAGACAACTGCTGATGTCGGGTCATGGTTGCCCCGCATCGGGACGGCCAACACCGGGCAGATTTGGCCGAGGGTTTCAGCGGTGCTCCTCATGACATCAATGGAAGCTCGGAGGATTTCTGCTGGTGTGCCGTCCACATGTTGAGGTGTGCCTCTCTTTGTCTCTGCCCGTGGGCCGATGCCGTCAATATGCGCAAAGTCGGAGCCTATCGGGAGGATGATGCGGTCGGGCCTCCCGTGTCTGGTGATGAACCCAACCATCAACTCAATGCACCGCCTGAGCCGATGACGCGCTGCGTCAATGCTGTTCTGGTAGTCGCCTGTCTCCAGGAGCGTTGACCGTGCTCCGAAGTGGACATCAGAGAGGCATAGTAGGAGCGTCCATGGTCGGGAGGCTATCGGGATGCTGAGGATTGGCTTGGGAGGCGTATAGGTGAACCCCTCGAGCGCATCCTTGATGATGGGTATGGTGTGCTTGGTGTATGCTCTCCACTTCAACGCCTCGGCCTCGAGTGCCTTGAGGCGTTGACGTTCGGCGCGGGCCTCAATCTTGCCATAGCGTTGGGCCACAACAGACCGGGCCAGCTCCTCAAGATCCTCTTCAGTCTCAGCTGCCGCAACCTCCTCCGCTGAGAGTGGGATGGTGCTCTTATAAGCTCGGTGGGCTTTGAGGTAGGAGAGCACGTCTGCCCATCCCCAACCAAGGAGCCTGCACAGCTCCATCCTGCTCTTGTCCGCTCCCCATCGGGAGTATGAGCGCAGAATGAACTTGTGTTGATGGAGTGTTGTGTGAACGGTGCCTGAGTGAACCATGGTGGTGTAGCGTTGGGCCTCGGCATCGTACAGATAGCGTCCCTCTTTGGCGCGGGAGATGGCAGGAGCCTCCCAACCCTCCTCCTCTTCGGGAGGGTTGGGAGCTTGCGTGGTGGGTTCGTTCGTTGGATTTGGGGAGGGAGGTTGCGGTGGGCTTTGGGAGGAGCTGATGATGTGGTCAAGGTCTGCCTCTACGGCATCCCAGATCTTTGAAGATTTGCGGCCAAAGTTGAATCTCTCAGAAGGGCCTCCGTGCTTTTGAACGTATTTGATGAGCACCGAGGCTTGATGGTTGCTCAGGTTGACCGTAGGCAGCCTCTCAGCAGCTCGCAGGAGGTATCTGCGGCCCATACCATGACGGGCTATCAAGTCACCGAGCAAATCCCAATGTTCAGGAGGAGACATTGGCGCGCTCCTTGTCGGCCAGTTGCGCCCAACGTATGCGGGGAATTGAGATGAGCCCTTCAAGGACTGCAAAGATCTCTTCTTTGTCCTGAGCTGTTAGCCTGGCATCTGCCTCAACGCTTGAAATCATCGTTCGCCACTTCTCAAGATGTGGCTTGATGCTGGTTTGTTTGGTTGTCACTTCAAACCTCCGAGCGGATAGGGTGAATTGATGCAACCCTCGGGCAGCTTCGCAGCTGCTCCGATACGGTGTGACCACGTGCACTCAATATATAATGCTTCTGGTGTCTTAATGCTACCGTTGGCATCCTTGCAGCATTCGTGGATGCGCTCAACGATGAGACGGCCGAGGCCTTCCTTGCTGGAGAGAGTCCTGAGGGAGTGGTTGCTTGAGAAAATGGTTGGCTTGCGTTGACGGTATCTCCCATCAATGACCTCCCTCAACCAGTCGTTTTGCCATGTCGCGGGGTTGCTAGAACCAAACTCATCAAGGACCAGGAGGTCAAGGTCTCGCAGTGTGCCAACGTCGAGCATCTTGCTTTGGAGGAGCCTTATCACATCGGTTTCGGTGAGATAACGGCAACGCCAACCGCGCTCAACGTAGTGTTTGACCGCAGCTGTGGCTTGTGAAGTCTTACCGGTGCCGGTGCTCCCAACCAGATACACAAAACATTGCGGGATGGGATCTCGAGTCAACCGCTTGAGCCTCGGGTCAAGCTCCCGGTCTATGGCAAGGTCTGCCTCAGTCAAGCCTGCGTTGAGGAAGGCTTGACGGTCTGCGCGCTCTTGTTGTGCTTGTCGGTCTGCTTTGTCCTCTTCATACATGGAGGAGTCAAGACAGGCATGGCAGAACGGGGAGGCGTACCAACCTCCCCATGGGTATTTGGCTGCCCACGTTCTCCCTCTGCAGTCATGGCATGGAGCTTCACAAATGAGGTAACCCGGACGTTGGGGATCTGGGATGCCTGCGGGCCTCTCCTTGGTGGAACAATGCCGAGGATTGTCAACGGCGTCGGTGCGCCTTGGGTTCTTGAAGTGGTTGAATAACATGTTAAATCTCCTTTTAGCTGCTGATTTTCTCAAGCCATAGGTCGTCATCTTCACTACGGCCAGCAACAACCACCGGGACTTGTCCGGGTTGGGCTTTGCCGTTGGAGCTGCTGGGCTGAGCTGCGCCTGAGCACATCCGCGTAACTATGGCAGTAGCATAACGCAAGTTCGGGTTCTGAATCGAGAGGAGGGTATCTAGCAGCTCCTCCCGCTCGGCCTCTCTCAGATACGGGAGCACAGCTCCCGCCCAATTTGACCAGGGGAACCTCCTGCCCTTGGCTTCCTTCCACTGTCTAAGCCAATGTCCAACCTCAAGAGAGGCATCATAGGTGCGCTGCCCAACATCTGGTCGGTGGGCTTTGCGTATCCGCAGTAACCTCTCATCAACCGACTCAATGTTGGTGTTTGTAGGAACAGAGGTAGAAACAGAGGTAGAAGTACTATTATATAGAGGGGGTATATGTGGGTATACCCCTTTGGTATATGTGGATATACCATCTTGGTATATGTGGGTATGACTAGACGGGTTTTCAGGTATATGTGGGTATACCCCTTTTGATGTCTTCTCCTCCTCTTCTTCTCCTCCTGGTATCTGCAGATGCCATCCTTGACCCTTCTTCAGAAGACCAGCTTTCTGGAGTTGAGCGCGGTACACCTTGACGCTGTTGAGAGCTGCGGTCACTTTCTCGGCCATCCTCCCCGTTGAAAAGTTGGAGCTCAGGCTTGAGCTGTTCATCTGAGGTATCAGCTCAAGACAGAACCCCTTGCAACCAGGAGAGAGAGGAGCGTTGGCTACTGCCCGTATCCAATGCAGGATAGTGCTCATTAATCGACCTCCACGAAGGAGAGGAGCACCTTTGGCCCGTCGTCATACTTGCTCGCATACAGCTTCCGTGCTGCCAGATCCACAACGTAGTAATCATCAACGAGCACTCCCGACATCTGGGCAGCGTCAAGGACTGCCTTGACCAGATTGTCAAGGTCTGGTTTTGCGGGACGCCAGATGCGGAGCCCACTCTCCCAGGCCTCTTTGGTCACCTTGGCAGGTCGCTTCTTTGGTCGGCTGAACACTGCAGCAATCACCAGTTGGATGGGCCTCTCAACCTTGGGAGTGTTTCCCCACTCGAGCGCAATGCACTGAGCTGCCATCTTCTCCCACTCTTTGGTCCTTGATGGTGTGTAGGCGCGGCCTGATTTGGTCACCCTCGGCCTCAGCTTGGGGACGGGATGACCGGGGATGGAGATAACCTTGATTGGTGGTTGCCATGTCATCGTTCTGTCCTCCACATTGCTGCATAGGTGTCCAATGTCTGCAGGATGCGGAGGATGTCCCAACCTGCCTCTCTCATGACCTCAACAAGACTCTCAACGAACACCACCGGGAAATCCTGGTTGATGTCTATCCAAATCATGAGCAGTAGCTCATCCTTGCTCTTTGCGCTGTAACGGCGTATCATGTGTGCCTCTTGTGTGAAGTTGAGACCTCTCTCTGCGTTGCTGGCATCTTCAGCGCAGGGAGAGGTCTGTTGTGATGTAGGTTCTAGGTGCGTTCTTGAACGTCTCGAGTTGGCCATCTGCGACCATCCGCTTGAGTATCTGCCTGATGTTTGCGGGAGTATGGCCCAACCTGTTGGCCAGGCTCTGAGCATCTGCTGGTCCCTCGGCCTGTATCAGCTCAATGATTCGTGTTCGCCAGTTGCTCATGACTGCG
>Ga0194024_1000226_pt1 | contig 11068 bp, 18 predicted proteins | sample IW13Sep16_MG_FD_140337 | JGI IMG/M metagenome (GOLD analysis project Ga0194024, IMG submission 140337) | Freshwater microbial communities from the Broadkill River, Lewes, Delaware, United States - IW13Sep16_MG | ecosystem: Environmental > Aquatic > Freshwater > River | place: USA: Delaware...
AGAATCGAGGGAGTCATCAACATCAACAAGAACACAGCTAGCATATTGTCGAAGTGGAGTTCGCACTCCTGCCATGATAGGTGTGGGAATGTTGATTTTGTGTCTGGAGATTGCATCGTAGTACTTCCTTACATAATCCAGTCTTGTCTCTCTAGGATACTTGGAGAAGATGGTTGCTGCAATCAAAAGATACATGAACTGTGGCGTTTCGTAGAGTGTTCCACTACTCCTATCCTGTACTAGGTATTTATCTACAACTTGTCGCAATCCAGCATATGTAAACAAATAGTCACGACTATGATCAATGAATGATTGAAGTTTATCAAACTCTTCTTCGGTATAAAGTTCCGCAATTTCTGCATCGTAAACTCCTTTTTTGATGCATTCGTCTACATGCTGTTTTACGGTAGGAGTTTCATGCATACGACCATACAGTTGCTTACGAATAGCGAACAAGAGCAATCTTGCTGCCACAAACTGATAGTTGGGATGATCTAGATCAATTAAATCGCTTGCGGAACGAATTAGAATCTCCTGTACTTCTGCGGTAGTGATGCCATCATAAAACTGAATACCAGACTGCATCTCAACCTGAGAAGCAGAAACTCCTGCCAAATCTTTACATGCTTCTTCCACCATAACGTGGAGTTTATTCAAATCAAGAGGTTCAGTCTTTCCATTTCTTTTTACTACTTTAGTCCCGTTGCTCATATCTTTTTCCAATTGTTAAATTTGATTTTTGCTTGTAATCCAGAATAGGTATTTAATTTTAACATGTCCATAACGTTATGTCCAGCAAGGACCATATCGTTAATGTCTTTCTCTAAGATGTTGCTTGGCCAGATGACGACTCTCTGACCTCCTTCAATACATCGTTCAATTCTATTGACAATTTCTCGATTCCTGGGCTCGTTATCATAAACAAAAATGAGATCGCTTCCCTCAAGATAACCCAAGTCACCATCACTGCCACACAAAGCCACGCTATTGTTGACGAAAGTGCTATCAAAGGGTCCTTCGACCACATAGACAGGTAGTTTTGTATCGATTGTATCAAGTCCATATATTTTTGGTGCATTATCCGTAAGCATAATGGTGATATATTTATTGGGAGATTTATCTAGTGCTCTACCCTGAAATCCCAATAAATTCTTTTGCTCATCATATAGAGGAATAATGATTCGACTGTTGTCATACTTGTCATTATCAAAAGTTTGTTTCTGAGAATTAGTCCACTTTTTAAACTTTGGGGCAAAGTAAAATTTATCTGGATTTAGTTTACGATTCTCCAGGTATTCTTTTGCAACAGGAATTTCGGATGCTTTTGGTAGATCAATCGATTTCTTAAATACTGGTTTCCTAAATTCAAACTTTGGTTTTTCCACAACAAAGTTTTTACCAGTATGCCCCTCCTTAAATTTCTCCATCGTATACTGCTTATGCAGTTCTCCATCAAGAGTTTTGATGAAATTGTTCAATGACATACTAGCACCACAGTTGTGGCACTTGAAGTTAGTGTTATTTTTGACCTGGTAGAGATATCCCCGTGTCTTATTTTTATTTTTCTGTGAGTCACCACAAATCGGGCAACGAAAATTATATAGATTATTCTTTACTTTCTTAAACTTCTGAAGACGTGACGATACCAGACCAATATACTTGGAGTCAACCAGATCCATTACAAAAAACTTCCACTATCGTTCCATTGTAGGGGCAGATGGTCTTGATGTCAAGAAAATGGGTGCAATATGACTACCGGCACTCACGATCAAAACTAATGCGGCAACGACTGCTCCTGCCTGCCATTTAAATTTTGAGATTCCTTTTAGGTCTGCCTGAAGACGATCTATTCTTTCATGAATAATTTTATTATTCTTATCCTCAGTTTCCTTTAACTCATCAATCATTTTTATGATGAGGGTATCAGTTTTCATACTCTGTTCAATCCTTTCATCGTGTTTGGTAAGGATTTGAGCAATCCTATTGTTACCCTCAGATATTTTCTCTACGGCAGATTCTAACTTACTCAACATCTCCTTAGAGAGTTCTTCATACATATCAAGTTTCGATTCAAGTACTGCTACTTTAGAACCTTGACTGAACATTTTTTTATTTTCCTCTTAAATCCTGCAACCACAATTTCCTAGATCCATATCTTCCCACAGGAGTTTCCTTTCTTTTCTTTTTTCTTACGGGGGGTTGATCAGGTGGCAATCCAGCAATAGCACCACTAGAAGCATTATTGGCAGGAAGACCTGCCATTCCTTCCTCATTAAGATTTCTAATGATATCAACAATTTTATCAATATTCATTATACTTTTTTTAACTCCTCTAAACAATTTTGATCCAATTCAATATCATCCAAAATCGACTTTGGATGATTCGGAACTCTATTTAAAAAAACTAAAAAACTTTTTAAAGAAGGCCAAAGTTCTCTTTCCAAATTATAAAAGAGTAGGGGAACTGCTGCTTCATTGAAAACATTAAACAGAACAATAAGATGATTCAATATCAAATGAGTTCTTAAAGTGCCTTCTTTAGTATATTTTTTTAAAAGTCTTTTAACATACCTGATTCTTTTCAAATCAGTTTCAAAATCGTCCCGAGTAACTGACTGAGGATTATCGTAGAATTTTATAGCAAAGAGCAAATAATTACTCTCATTCAATTCATCAAATCTCATATATTAACCCAGGTTATCAGCTGTCAGGGAATCGTGCATCGTCTCCAGCATCGAACGAAGTCGAAATACCACCCTGTCCGTTGAAGTCAGCACCACCAGCAACTAGTGTTTCACTCTTGATTCTGGTATTACCGTTAGAATCAGTGTAGGTAGCAGCAACTGCAACCCAACCAGCATGTGCTACGGCGAATCCTGCTTCCTTACCAAAAGCAGTTGTTGCTGCGGCAACAGTTGCTTCAGTAGCATCAACACCATAAATTAATGCTGATCCACCAAGTGTTCCTCTTGCAGTTTCACCAACACCAAGAGCATATACTGGTTGTTGTGATACTGTATAAGCAATACCAGCGATTGCTTCACCACTCAAGAATTGAGTCGAAGCGATTGAAATCTGAGTTTCGGAAGTCACTCCAGCAATAACTGCTTCACCAAAAGTATTACCCGCACCGATTGCGATTACATCACCAGTAGAAATACCAGCAGTTACAAAAGTTGTGGTATCTCCATCGATAATTTTATTTGCATAATCTACAGTAACTGTTCCTGTCAGATTGCTAAAAGAGTCTTTATTGCCCCAAAGAGCCATGTTCCCTTACCTTTATAAAAATTTCTTATACAGATATTTATAATATTATTCTTCTCTTGCCTTTATTGCCTTAGTTACAACTTCCAAAAGTTGATCATCCATATCAGTCTTGGTTAACTTAACCGCCTTAGCAAGAATAACAAGACAGATCTCAACCATCTTTTCACCGAGTTCTTCATTTTCTGGAATTTTTGCAACAGCATCTTTGATAATTTTAGAAGCTAGTGGGAGTAGGAATGCAAGCATGATAACCTCAATAGGGTATATTCTATATATCAATTATCTGGCGTAAAAACACCTTTATTAAATGTTCCCCACTTCCCTTTGCGAGTTCCACGAATACCTTTACCCTTACTTCTTACTCGTTCAACGTCTTGAGTAAACTCTTTCCATTTTTTACCATGCTTCATACGAAGATCTTGTTCACGATTTCTCTGCTCGGATTCTTTTCTTTTACGAATTTCCTTTGGAGAAGTTAGATCAAGTTTTTCCTCAACTTTTTTCTTTTCAGGAAGACCTTTATGCTTGGTTGATGCAAAATCTTTTGCATCTTTTTTCTTCATTGATACTGCTGCTTGAGCAACTTCGGGAGAAGGTGCTACCATATCTCTCTTCTTTACGGCATGGACCATGCCCATAAACCGTTGCTGTGCTTTAGATACTGCAGGCATTATTTGGTAGACCCCTTACCATGCTTGGCACGAATTTGTGCCTTTACGATGTCCATAGCAGAAGCACCTTTACCATACTTCTTCTCCATCTCCTTTTGAGCCATGGTCTTACCACTACCAAACTTTTTGGTATTGCTCTTGGGAGCACGACGATAATCTACATTACCATCAACACCGCCACGTTCTTGGCGCATATCCCTCAAACGATCTTCTGCAGACTCGACCATCTCACCTTCTATATCATGAGACATCTTGAGACCCATAGCACGCAATTTATTTCTAACCATATTAGATTTAGCCTTCATTCCACGAGGATCTTCTGCCTTTGCTGGTTTTGAGTTTTCATCCCAATACTCACCACCATACTTACACTCTTCTCTAGTTTCGTCCTTATCACATTTAGGGCAGTAACGGACTTGGTCATGCTCTTCACTATAATTCAAAGGAAGTCTTCCTTGCTTTTGCATTTGCATTGCTTGCTTTTGAAGCATCAATTTTTTCTGAAGCATTCTTTTTTTCATTTCAATCTGCTTTTTTTCTTCTGGAGTAGGACCAGTTTCAGTTTTCTTTGCTTCTGCAGATGCTGTCTGTTCACCAATAGATGGTGACATGTTTACTACAGTATTCTTTCCCTTATAGTTATTAACTCCCTTTCCAGTAATTTTTCTGTCGGAATCATTTTCCTTCTCATAAATGACTTCTTCACAAAAATCATAAAACTGTTCTACAGTATATGAAGAGAGATCATAACCTTCACCGATTAAAGTATCAACCAACCAATCAAATTCCTCTCTATTGAGTGCTGCTGCTCTCTTGCGTGCTTTATTTCCACTGCCACGACGGTCATCAACACCATACTTGCTATAACCACTTTTCATATAACGATCATGTGCTGCTTTTGATTTATCCGCAACTCTCTTGGTATACACTGAACCACCATACTGCTTTTGATCTCTCTCTGCTCTTACACGAGTGCGATCAAGGATTTGTCTCTTAGCAGAAGTATCAGACCTTTCAGGACCAACATTATACTTCTTACGAAGTTGCTCACCTCTGCTCATTGGTTTTGCTGGTTCTTCTTTTTTCTTGCCACCAAGAAGTCTCTTTACGGCAGAACGAAGTCCTTCATCAACATACTCTTCTTTCTTAAGTGCTGCTGCTCTTCTTGCTGCTTTGTTTCCAGTTCCAGTATTGAGACCTGTAAAGTTGGATTTTACTGGGTTCTTAGCAACTTTTAGATTAGGAGGAGTTCCGCCATACCCATCTACATTAGCACGACGGATATGTTTGATTTGAGCAACATTAGCACCTTGACCAGACTTTGCTCTACCTGAAGGTGTAGAACGCTTTGCAATCATTTCTGCTGCTTTTGCTTTACCCTTTTCGCTGGTGATTGCTTCATCAACATACTCTTCTTTTCTGGTGTCTTGACCATCAGCAACTCCACCCTTCTTGCGTTGGATAGCATTGTGAACTGCACCAGCATGTTCCTTAGAACCACTTTCTACTTTACGATCTCCATCATAATCTTTACCCGCCTTTGCTGCAGCAGTTTTTTTACCAGACTTAGCTTCATCATCAGTAACCTTACCATAATGTGTCATCTCAACTGAGGCAATATTTGGATTAGCACGAAGTTCTGCAATCTTTGCCCGTGTTGCTTTGCGGCGATAGGTATTTCCAGTTTCCTTATCTTTTACAACAATCATATATTTTTTCTCATCACCAAGAGACTCGTCAACAATTTCTTGTTGAATTGGTTCTGGTTTCACATAATTCTCAGAAAAGATTTTAGAAACTTTTTTAGAAATTGATTCTTCTACAACATTTTCAATATCAGAACCATATGCCTCTCCCATCAACTTTTTCTTTGCCATCGACTTGACAGCACCTGGGGCAGGAGATTTTGCCAGTTGTGCAAGATATGCTCTAGAAACTTGAGCAGGACTCATTTTAGATCCAGAACCCATCGATTTTCTAACTTTATATCTAACATCCGAAGCAAGTTGAGATGCTTGCTTCTCTAAATCCGAATCTCCTGCAGCATGACCTCTATGAGGTCCTTCTTCAACAATATGGTTACTCATTGGAAATCTGATAATACTTACTTTTTTCTATATTTATTTATAAATTGCTTGCCCCATTCACTTCCAGGAACCATTGTTTCAACGTATTTTCTAAAAGCATCAGTCCCAACTAATCTTTGATCTGCAGGAACACCCTGTTTCTCTGTGCCATTTACAACTTCTTCATTCACATCTTTAATCCAAGACTTAAACATAATATTATCCTCCGTAACACAAATCAAGTAATTTGTTCCCCGACGAATAATCTTACCAACCAATCCAGTATTTAAATTTTCTACAATATGACCAACTTCAAAAATATTTTCTTTGATGAAGTTTTCACGAAGATTCTTCCAATCAAACTTAGGAGCAATCTCCCACATGTTCCAACCTTCTTTGATTTGCATCGCTGCACGAAGATTGTTATAAAGTTCCTTTGCTTGCTTATTATTCAGAGTTGATGGAACACCTTTACGGAATGATGCGAAGTCTCCTTCTGCTGCTGCCTTTCTTTGCTTGGATGCAGACATGCCAGAAACATCATCACCATCAGGATCTCTATCACCCGCAGAAAGGACTTCCAGGTTATCAAACTGATATAGTTTCCCATTATAATTGTTAGAAAGTTTTTCAAATTCTGCTACACGATCACCACCACCGATAATACGAACACCGGCATAACCATCCATATGTGCTTTTTTGAGAACATCAAAGATAGTACGATTTTGTGGGTCATTGACAATTCTCTCACTATGTTGAGGGAACATCTGACGCATCACGGATACTTTGGTATCAGGATCTAATGGATTCTTTTTCTTATCATTAGATCTTGAAGGGATAATAATATAGTCACCATCATCAGAACTTGATGCAACTGTATCCAAAAGTTTTTCGTGTCCTGTTGTTGGTGGATTAAATCTACCAAAAGCAACAGTCAAAGTTCCTTTGGTTTTTTCTACTGGTGGAGGACCTTCCTGTGCAGGTGCCTGTTGTGCTGCTGGTTCTTGTGCTGGTTCTTTTTCATATGAAGTTGCAGAGAGATTCTTTTCCCTATCAGTCTGTGGAGGATCTTGCTTTCCAACTCTTTGACGTTTATTGAAGAACTTAAGTTGTCCCTTTTCAGTTTTTGCTACAAACTCTCCCTTTTTATCATACCATCCACCATGCCCATCAGTCTGCAATCCCATTCGAGTTGCCTGTTGGACTGCAGTCGATTCGGATAAAAATTGGAAAAAACTTTTCATTACTTGTTCAAACGTTTAATTATTTCTTTTTCGTGTGCAACAATATACCTAAGGACTTCCATCCTCATTTTCTTATATTTATTCATCATACGATCTGTACGACACAGAGTAATCTGCTTATCAAAAACGACATAAACGTGTGCAAGAAACTCATTATACCTCCCCATTGTGTTCTTTGTGCTTGCCTCAAAGGATTGTAATAATTCGTCAATTTGTGGGTTCATAATCAATTAAAATTAATAAATTTTGTAATGAACAGATGATTTATCAGTTTGAGAAGATGCATAGAGATACATTTCCTTAACAGCACGATTTGCTTCAGATTGAGGAAGACTCATCAACCACTTCAAAAGTCTCAGTCCTGCTAACTTACTATATCTCCATGAAGCATCTTTAGCACGAATTTCTGCCTTTGCAGTTTTAGCATTCCATCCTTTTGGTTTGGGACTTAATCCATTCATTATATCGTAAATTTCTTTATTAATCCCTTGCACTTTATTAGACTCTGGTTTGCAATCATTAAAAGATGGTTCATCAGGAACAGGTGTAGAAAAACCGGCAGCAGTTAAAAGATTTCTCATCACTTGCCCCTGAATCTTTCCCTGAGCAGCAAATTCACCTTTAATTTCTAACTTCCAATCTCCTCTATTAGTTCCTGCAAAATTTCTTGCCTGAAAACTATCCTTTGTTTTACTTCCGGATGGAGAAAAAACAAAATATACATCCATAGCAGAGAATGCCGTCAACTCTCCCAAAGTTTTATTTTTAATAAATCTAACTCTTTTTGCTTTGTCAAGTTGCCTTGTATTAGGAGGATTCATCGTGGTCCATCTGGCGCTTGGACCAAGTTTCTTCAAGGATAATCCAATCAATCCCTTATCTTCAAACTTTGAAGCAATATATTCGTTCAAACAATCTATAGTATTTTCTTCCTTTAATTTATTAACGATTGCATCCTTTTCATTTTTCTTGATCATCCATATATCGGAAGGATTCCATTTATCTTCATTATCTGGTGCATCTGGACTATTTTTCTTTACTCTGGTGAATGCTTTCTTAAGTTCTCCATCATCAATGATTTTATCTCCTCTTAGAAATTCATATCCGCTTCCACCAATTTTATCATAAATTTTATTAGCACCTAAAATGAATGCATCTTTCCATTCTTGCTCAAGACCTGTAATCTCTTCTATTTTAACTTCATTATTACAATCCACATATTTCATACCCTCCTCAAAGTCAGCATCCGTTAAACATTTTGAAATATCTGTAGGATGACACTCAAGAGGTTTATTCTTAAGATACCTGATAGCAGTAAATAATGCCTGACCAACTTCTTGAATTTTGGTTTTGGCAGCACCACCGCCAGAACCACCAGCATTAGTTGGTTTAACTAATATCCGAATTACCTGTGCTTTTTTGCCAGAATATTTGACTACAACATCAAACTGTTCAGAGTCAGGTTTTGTTGGTGTTCCACTTCTTACTTCAACAAAATCACCAAAGTCACCCCTATCCAAAACTTCATTTAAATAATCAACAATCTCATCTCTAATAGCAATTCTTCTACTTGGATTTACATGAATCTTTGCCTTAAAAAGAACTGCTTTAGTGGTATCAGGATCTTCATCAACGTCACTCTGATTAACACTCATGGGGATGGGAGTTGTTTCTACACCACGAGTGCTATCTATCGCTTCTAAAATAATACCCAGAGGTCCATTAAGATATCCAGGAACATTGATGTTTGCCATTAATATTTTTTTTTAAATATTTATGGAGTTAAGGGGACTCGAACCCCTAACCCCCTGCTTGCAAAGCAGGTGCTCTACCAGATTGAGCTATAACCCCTTGAGATAGTCCCTCTCTTTTTGATAAGGAACATTCTCACCAGTGTAAATTTTCCATCCCTCATGAAGTTCAGGAATCAACCACTGGTCAACCCGATAGCAATACTGCCAGTTAACGGGTTGAATGCAGTTCATTATAACCACAGACCAGAATGCTGTCAAGTAGTTAATGACTGTATACATCAGTCTTCTTTCAGTATTTCTTCAAGTTGATTATCAATCTGAACGATTGCTTCACGAATTTGAGAAACTCGTTCAGGACATGCATCACCATATGTATACATTTTAGTATCGGTAAACAAAGATTCACGAACTGCTGCTGCCTGATATACAGACAGTTCTAATGTTACTTTCTTTTCTTCACTCACAGGTCTCCCTCCTTACTAAACCGGACATACAAAACTCGGCAGTAAAATGATCAACATTCAGTCCCATTCTATCAGCAGATCTTTCGATGAATTGATCCAAAATCTCTGGGGTACTTTCTTTGATAGATTCATACATTGCATACCACACAAGTGGATTATTTGTGGGTGTAATTCCAGTGTTTTCAATCACAGGTCTCCCTCCTTACGATTTTCAGAATTTAGTCTATCAAGTTCAGTAATAAGTTCTTCTTCTGTTTGTGCCTCAAAAACATAATTATTGAGACCCAATTCAGGAAGATTGATAGTTAGAGTAATCATCAGAGGTCTTCTCCCATAGATTTAATTTGTGCTTCCAAATCACGAAGAATTTTTTCACGGGTATACGTACCACTTTCTTCACGACGACGATCCATCTCTGCTTCTACCTTTTCAGTAATAGAAGCATGACGACGAATCTCTCCACCCATAGACATTTGACTTTTTGTTTGATCCATGCAGAATTTAAGTTGCATGAGTTCCATATCATCAAAATCAATCACAGGTCTCCCTCCGCACGATTCTCAGAATAGTATACATCAAATGCACCACCAGGATAACGTGCTTCAAGTTTCTTGACATTACGTGCAATCACTTCGTCAAAAGAAACTTCAAGTGCCATACATGCTTGAGCAGCATACCACATGAGGTCACCAAGTTCAATAATCATGTGCTCACGATTATCTTCGTTGAACGGTTTGCCTTGGAAAATCATCTTTTTGATAATCTCAAGAAACTCACCACCCTCAGCATTAATACCAACACCTGCCGTAAGCAGTCGTTCAATATTTGCTCCTTTCTCATCGAGTTCAACCAGACGATCAGAAAGAGAAACAAAGTCAGTAGAAGCATCTGAGGTGACAGCATCTACAAATTTTTCGTAACGTTCGAAATCAATTTTAGTCATACTTCAAAAGGTTGTTGTTGATTTTGTTTTAGTTGTTTTAGTTTTGGGGAAGGGAACATCTCATCAAATTCTTCTTCGGAAACGTTTTTCCAAGAACCACCGACACCGCCGTCCATATTGACGACAATATCATTAGTTGAAAGATATTTTGTTGAATTTACATCAACGATTTCATAGATTGGTTTGAACTGATAATAGTGTCCATCCCAATTCCTATTTCTCATGCCAACAAGTTTTACGGCATCTTCTAGAATGCCACAGTCAGCAATCTTTTCTCCTCTGGGATTAAATACGGAAAAGTAACCATTCATTAGAATTTAAACCCTTCAAAAGATTTCTTAGGTTTCTCCTCATAATTATACTCCTCTTCCTGTCCAGAGTCAAGTATATCGTTTTGTGCAGATTGTTCGCAATCATAAAGACGCATCTTTGCCCGATCAATACCGACAATAAATCTCTTGTTTACTGTTGGATCATTATATCGATTCTTCAACTGCTTTACCATTATCTGACCAAGTTGCTCAAGTTCCTCAGTGCTAATAAGGGCAAACATAAGATCAGCAGTAGCAGGGAGACCAAAGGACTCAGAAGTGTCAGTAAGGTCAACGTCAGAGCTACCATAACCAGAACGAGTGGTCTGGGTGGCAGATACGATA
>Ga0194024_1000227_pt1 | contig 11064 bp, 20 predicted proteins | sample IW13Sep16_MG_FD_140337 | JGI IMG/M metagenome (GOLD analysis project Ga0194024, IMG submission 140337) | Freshwater microbial communities from the Broadkill River, Lewes, Delaware, United States - IW13Sep16_MG | ecosystem: Environmental > Aquatic > Freshwater > River | place: USA: Delaware...
TAACTATTTTAGGTGCTCCTTGCGTGGATCGAACACGCCTCAGGCGAATTATGAGTTCGCTGCATTCACCAGATTGCTAAAGGAGCATTCGCTATTCGCGAATAGCGAATAGGAGTACGGGGAGTTGCCTCCCCTATAGACTAGATTTTAGCACATTAGCAGGCAAGATGTCCAGTGGGTATTGGTTCGACATCAAGATAGTTGTCGTCCCAACTGCGGGTATTGTAGCATACCCATTGCCCATTCCGAAAGACGTAACCGTATTCTTCACCATTGGCAAGAAATTCGTCTACGGTCTCATGGTAGGATGGAGGAGTGTCTTCTCCTCTCTGACTATAGTACTGAGGCCCGTAGGTGTCAACCTCGTTTGTGACACCTCCTGGTTCGTCCACCTTAGTCCAGCGTTGCTTGGTCCAGCAGCAGGACATGTCGCCACCATCAATCAGATCAGACACTGATTCCTTGGTATTGTAATGAGTTGTCAAGATCCTTCCCAACCAAGAAGGATAACCTTCATAATGATGATACACGGAAAGGACACTGCCGTCTTGTAGTTCAAGACCGATTCGTGCTCTGGTTCCCATGGTGTCTTATGCGATGTGGGTGCCGAGGGGTGAAAACTCTCACCCTCTCTCCCCTCGACCTTTTAACTATACACCAAAGAGACCCGTGTGGTTGCCACCTTGTGCCAGTTTGTCTTTTGGTTTCAGTAAAGATTTGATACGACGCAGTTGATCCTCTCGCGCTTCCTCTCCTTCCCTGTCATGATAGTCTACAGGGATAGAGCGATCAGTCTCAAAGAAACCTATACTGTCCAATTCAGTTCGATGTAACGCTTCGTCTTTTAAGAAATAAACCCAGCGGTTACCCACAAAATACTTCATTTTCTTTTATGTTAACATAGTGTACTTTCTCATCCCCCTCCAGATCTAGAAGGTTATCCCAATCTAGTTCTTCTAAATCTAGATCATCATAACATTCGATATCCAATGTTACCTGAACTTTGCGCTTCTGTGCTAACATGAGATTTTGGAGTATGGTTGAGATATTATATCATGCATAATGACGATATGCAAGATCTTGATAGTCTTGCGCGTCTCTGTCATAATCCTCGTCGAGATCCATCACTTCCACCGATACATTATACTCATAATACATATCCTCGTCGAGAATATTGTCGCTTGCAAAAGAGTATTCTAGATCGTAGTCGTCGTACATAAGATCCTCTGATTACTTTGATATTCTACCATGAGAACCAGAAAACCACAACCAGTGTGGGCTGTCTCATATCTGTCCCGAATGATACTATATATGCATCTTTGTCAAGTATTGTTACGATTTGCAAATATAAGGAATGCTAATCAGTCGTCGAGGTCTTATAAAAAATCCAAATCCCTGTAAATTTTTTTCCGCGCCCCTCTTGACTTTTTCGCCGTCTTGTGATAGCCCGCACGCCAAGGTCACAAGAACCAGAGGGTTTCCAGAAGGGTTTAGACACAAGAACCAGAGGGTTTCCAGAGAACTTTAAACACAAGAACCAGAAGGGTTTAGACACAAGATCTAGAGGGTATAAGAACACATATAACACAAGATATAAAAGGATTTAAATTGAAGATAAGAGAATATTTATAAACTTTTTAAAGATCATATTTTTTTATAACAAGAACATAAGGATTTCATAACAAAATTACTACATAACAAATCTATATCACTACATATTAAAACAATAAGTATACACAATACATCACATGGCACTAGGAGAGATCTACCTTATCATCAATCAAGAGACTGGATACAAGTTCGTGGGACAGACTACCCGTGGAATGAACAAAGACTGGGCAGATCACATTCTTGAATCAAGAAAGATGTCACCACTACCATTACACAAAGATATTCGTAAATATAATGCTCATAACTTTAGAATTAGACAACTAGAAGAGTGTAATGATACCTTATTGAATGAAAGAGAAAGGTATTGGATAGACAAGTACAAGAGTGAATACAACTCTGATACATGTAATATTGAAGAAGAAGTAGAAGAATTGATTGAAATTAAGGTAGATAAGAAAGATTATGGATTCTATGATAAGAACAATCGTGGTAAGTTTGGTGGTACTAAGATTAAAGGAATTGAATTAGAAACTGGTTTTATACATGAATGGGATAATGCAATGGATGCTGCCGAACATATCTGTGGTGATAGGAATAAGAACTCTTTTGTATTAACATGTGCCCGTAAAGGTTATCACTGCCAAGGGTATAGAGTTAAAATAGAAGGACGTGGTAAAAACGTACCCATTGCAGCCATCAATAAAATAACCTGGCAAGAGCATCACTTTAAGTGCATACAAGATGCAGTGAAGCAATTACCAGGTAAACCTAATACGAATAGATCTGGTATTATTCGTTGTTTGAAATCTGGACTTCGTTATACCTATAAGGGTTACATGTGGAAGTACTTATAAACTCCTTGAATGTTTTACCTTCTGGTAAACGTAATAAATTTTCTAATGTATTAGGGTCCTTGGGATTATTAATGTACTTATACCTTGCATATAAGGAATCATCTTTATGTTTTTTTGAATTCTTACCCACGACTTTTATTCCCTTTGCTCAAAATTTGTGTTATTTGATCTTTGTTCTTGGGGTCACGAATCCATTGTCTTACCTCTGACTTTGGTTTTTCTTGTCCATTATTTTTGAACCAACCATCAATTGTATCAAAAATATTATCCATCCAATCCTTTCCTTCCTGTTGTCTTCCTTCAGGAGTAGTTGGGTCTTGTTTTGGTTCTTGTTTTGGTTCTTGTTTAGGTTCTTCTTTAGGTTCTTGTTTAGGTTCTTGTTTAGGTTCTTGTGTCTTTGGTTCTTGTGTTTTTGGTTCTTGTGTTTTTGGTTCTTGTTTAGGTTCTTGTGTCTTTGTTTCGGGTTTTGGTTCTTCTGAGTTTCCAAATATTTCCTCCCACTTTTGCTGCCACCATGATTTTCCTTTTGGTTCTTGTGTTGTACTTGGTGTTTGTGTTTGTGTTGGTGTTGGTGGTTTTGGTGGTTTTGGTGGAGGAGGATTCTGCTGATTACGTGTTTCCATATCAGTTCTTCTTTTATTCAGATCATTAAGTCTGTTTGTTTCAGCGTCCATTGCCTGATTAAGTTTATCACGATCTATTCCAGTATATCCTTGAATACCACCAGTGGGTTTAGGTAAATATCCTCTCCTGACATTGGCACCACCTACGGTATTTGCCTGTGCAATTCTGGTATCATCCCTCCTAGTATTATTATTTGCCGTATTTGATGTATTTGCCGTATTTGAATTAGTCCCATTTCTGACAGGATTTTGACTTCTGGCGATTGTCTGATCTCTTTCACCCTGTCTTAACTTGGCAAGTTCTGCTGCTCTGGTATCACTTGCCTTTTGTTCTGCTGAAGATAATTGTGCTCTAAGTCTCTGTGCCTCGTCCTCACGTCCACCTTGTCTTTCAATCGCTCTTAATCTCATGGCACGCAAATCTTGTGCCTGTTGCATCAATGAAGGACGTGTTACAGGTTTTGATAATTGTGTTTGTGGTGTTCCAAGGTCGTATTTGGGTATAATGGTACTTTGAGTCGCAACTTCATTTATAAATTCTCTGTACGTCTTCATCGATTTGATTCGTTTTTATCTATTTAGAATAAATACCAAGAAACCGTAAAATACATAATGGCGAATTTATCAGAACTCCTTGGAAGTGGCATTAGAGCTACACAAGGTGCTCAAGGTACTCAAGGATTACAAGGTATTCAAGGTCTTCAGGGACTTAAAGGAATCAAAGGAGATATTGGTGTTGATGGTAAGCATCCTGGTCAACGGTTTAAATTTGCATCCGCAGTAGGTGGAACATCAAACCCAGGTACGACTAAATTTAGATTTGATAGCACGAATCCAACAAATATTTCTTATATCTTTCAAAATGCCACTACCGTTGATGGACAAGACCTTTCTGGTTGGTTTGATGATTGGAAGACACTGAATACAATAGGAGTAGGAAATAAAGGTTATCTTGTCATTTATGGTGGTGATGCAGATGGTCAAATATGGGATGATGGTGTCACTAATCCAGTTAATCCTGGACATGGTTCAAATTCAGAACATGAATACATTATCTTTAGAGTCACACATGTCAGTGATCTTCCATCAAATGGTACAAGAACTCATTTTCAACTTAGTGTAGAAGCAGTTTCTTATAACTTTGCCGCAACAAGTGTGACCAATAGTTATACCATGTTTGATAATGATCAAATATGTTTCTATCAGTTCTACATGACTGGTACTCAAGGTGTACAAGGTCTTCAGGGTCATCAAGGACTTCAAGGAACTCAAGGTCTTCAGGGTACACAAGGTTTAAGTAATCAAGGTGTTCAAGGAACTCAAGGTCTTCAGGGTCTTCAAGGAAATATTGCAAATTTCCAAGGAACTCAAGGACTTAGTAATCAGGGAACTCAAGGTCTTTCTGGATATGTAACATTCGAAAATAAATACAAAATTAGAACATCAGAAACAACTCCACACTCTACTGGATCAGCTAATGGTCTAAATTGTAGAATGACTGGAGACGGTCAATTAAGATTAAATGTTCTTGTAGATAATATTAATAGTTCACTCATAGGATCTTCTATCGAAGTTTATCTTGGCAAATATGACTTGGATAATCATGAAATCAGTCGGACTCTGAGATATGTCAATTCTGTCGATAATTATTATAAAGGTCTTCTTAAGATATATTTGCCCAAACAAGAAACTACAAATTTCTTACTTCTTGCCGTTACACATATTTCAGAAGACTCGAATGGTATTCCCTCCACAAGTAATTCAACTGGTTTTCCTAGTACCACAGGTCCAAATTATGAATACTATACAATTACTGCTGAGATTGTTGACTTTAATGATATCTCAACGACAAATATTGGTTCCTCGACACCATCGTCCTCTGCCAATAGTTATGCGGCTTGTATAGATGGTGATGGTGATCCAGAACTGAATATAAGTTTCTTGCCACATGGTTCTCAAGGTGTACAAGGTCTTCAGGGTCATCAAGGACTTCAAGGATTGCAAGGAACTCAAGGTCTTCAAGGTCTACAAGGATTGAGTAATCAAGGAACTCAAGGTCTTCAGGGAATTCAAGGTGTTCAAGGACCTCAAGGTCTTCAGGGTCTTCAAGGATTGAGTAATCAAGGAACTCAAGGTCTTCAGGGAATTCAAGGTCTACAGGGAACTCAAGGTGCTCAAGGTGTTCAAGGACCTCAAGGTCTTCAGGGTCTTCAAGGAAATATTGCAAATTTCCAAGGAACTCAAGGTTTACAAGGAGTTGAGGGTGCAAACTCTAAAGGTCTTGCCATTCTTGCCTGGTTGTCTCCTGGTTAAAAATAAATACAAAAAAACATAGATTTCATGGCCTCCCCTAACATTGCAAATGTTCAATCAATTTTTGGAAAAACTGATGTAGTTGCAGATGTCAGTAATAGTTCTGGTTCACCAAGTTCGATTCTTAATGGTGCTACAGATAAACTGTACAAAGTAAATACTTTGATGGCAGCAAATTTGACTGGCGCTTCTGTAGAAATTACACTATTGTTTGATACTGGAACAACGGAAGTATCTCTTGCACACGAAATTGTTCTTCCTCCTGGTTCTTCTCTTGCTCTTGTAGGAAAAGACACTCCATTATATGTAGATGAAGATGCAGAAATTAAGGCGTATTCAAATACTGCAAGTGCCGTTGATATTGTGATTTCCTATGAAGAAATTGATGACGTATAATTATGACAAGAAATATTGCAAATAGACTTGGTTATTCAATCAAGACTGCAGGTAAAGATGGCGGAATTTTTAACTTATTAACACAATTTGTTCTTAATAAACAAGAAATTTGGAATGATTTTCATGTTTCTGTTCCTGCAACATATTCGCCACAAACATATGTTGAAAATAATTATGAACATGTTGTATTTACAGGATCTAGTGATTTTACGGTCACTGGAAACACTGGAGGTACAATAGAGTATATGATTGTTGGTGGAGGTGGATGTGGAGGTTACAGTGGAAGCCCGTCCTACCAATCAACTGGAGGTGGAGGTGCTGGTGGGGTTGTATTCGGATCTATCAGGGTTAATCCAGGAGTATATACAGTAACAATTGGTGCGGGATCTGTTGTATCTCCAAGTGATTCTAAGAAGGGAGAACCATCATCCTTATCGTTTGGAAATGAATATTCTATAGTCGCGCAGGGTGGTGGAAGAGGTGGAGCACAAAGTCCACCTAATTCTAACCCGAGCATAAATGCGCGAGCAACTCCTGGTGGATCTGGTGGAGGTGGCAGTGGAAGAGATAGTACAAGTTATTCAAGAAGTAGTGGTTCGGGTACAAATCAACAGGGATATCCTGGTGCACCTGGTTCCTCCTCTACCGATTCTGACGCTTCTGGTGGTGGCGGTGGAGGAGCAGGAGAAAGTGGTGGAGGACCATATGGAGAAACATATATTAATGCTTTAGGTGGAGACGGATTAGCATATCAGTTTTCAAGTACTGCAATACCAAGTGCATTTGGGACGCCAGGTCCAACACCAGGTCGTTGGTTTGGTGGTGGAGGCGCTGGTGGAGGTAAAACAGGATTTTCAGGAGGTGCTGGTGGAGGTGGAACAGGAAAAGGTTATTATAGCAGTCTTGGAACTCCCAATGTTAATGCAAGTACAGACGGTTCTGCCAATACTGGAGGTGGAGGTGGAGGTACTGCATACGATCGAAATGACGGTACACTCTTTAGTAATGCTAAAAATGGAGGATCTGGTATAATTATTATAAGATACTACAAACAATAATATAAAAATGGTAAAGTTCTTAGGAAATAGAATAGGATTTGCTGTTACTACAAGTAGTGATGGTGGAATTTTCAATTCATTCTCTCAACAAGTATTCTTATCAAGAAAACAAAAATATCCACCATTTGTAACTGCATCTGGCGGAAATGAAGAATTCACTCATCCATCAAACGGATACAAGTATCACATTTTTACATCATCTGGTAACTTTACGGTCACTTCAGGTGGTCTTATAAACTACACCATTGTTTCTGGTGGAGGTGGAGGTGGACTTGGAGATTCTGACATATACGACAGAGCGGGAGGTGGCGGCGGTGCCGGAGGTATGATATCTGGAACTACATCTTTCATAGCAGGAACATATACGATAACTATAGGTGCTGGTGGAATTGGAGGATCCAGATATCCAGGAAGAGGAACTGCCTATAATTCTGCAAATGGTACTAGTTCAAAAATAGAACTGGCGAATTGGGAACCACTTTATTCTGATGGTGGAGGTAGAGGAGCGCAATATGCAACTCCAAACGCAAATCTAACAGCGAATCCTGGAGGAAGTGGTGGTGGAGTCAGTGGGGAAAACCAACACTCAAATACTTCTGGTTTTGGAAATAACCCAACATCATTTGGAGTTGCACAAGGATATCCTGGAGGAAACAGATCATATCCAGATACTTACCCTAGCGAAATAAATAATGCTCCTACAGGAAATTTGAGTAATCAAAATCGTGCTGGTGGAGGTGGTGGAGGAGCAGGTGGACGTGGTGGAAATGCTACCAATAAATTTCCAGCTTATGGTGCCCACCCGCAAAGTGCATTAATGGTTGTTGGAGGTGCTGGAGGACTTGGAAGATCTTTTGGTGTTGTTCCTGAAGATGATTATGCTCTGGATGCTGCATCAAATCCATATGGATATCTTGATACAAATGGATTAAGATATTTTGCAGGTGGCGGAGGTGGCGGAGGTGGTTTTCTTTGGGATTTTAGTACCCCATATACCCCATTCTCCAATACTAGTACTGCTTTTAAAAAATTTAACCAAGGTCCAGCAACGCATGGTGGAGGTGATGGAGGAAGAATTGTACCAACACCATCACCTTTGAATCCGGGACAAGCAGGTGATGCAAATACTGGAGGTGGAGGTGGTGGAGGTGCTGGTGGTCCTGCCCCAAGACCTTCCACCGCTCCCGATTATGGTGGTGGATCTGGTGGATCTGGTATAATTATACTTAGTTACACAGTATAATTAAAATGGCACATTTTGCTGAATTAGATGACAATAACATTGTTCAAAGAGTGATTGTAATATCAAATAAAGATACATCAGATAATAATGGTGTAGAAATAGAATCTTTGGGTATTGCTTTTTGTCAAAGATTATACGGAGGATCTACAAAATGGAAACAAACGTCATATAACAATTCTTTTAGAAAATCATATGCTGGTACAGGAATGGTTTATAATGAACAATACGATGCATTTATCATGCAACAACCTTATCCATCTTGGTCATTAAATTCCGATACTATAGAATGGGAAGCACCAATTCCTTATCCAGAATCAGAAGGCAATTATGAATGGAATGAAGATAATCAAAGTTGGGACTTGATTGGCGAATAGTCTTTCCATTCTTCAATATCAGTCTTATTCAATTTTCTTATGACCTTGTTCTCCATAGGACGGGGTTTTTTCATGAGTTTCATTCCAGTCTGCTCAAGTGGTGTGCTACCCTTCTTAACATTGCAAGAACTACATGCAACTACAAGATTCTCCCAAGTGTCCTGACCACCACGACAGCGTGGAATCACATGATCAATCGACAAATGCTTCTTTGCTCCACAATATTGACAGGTATTTTCATCACGCTCGTAGATCATTGCTCTTGTGGGTTTGTGAGACATAATCTTATGAAATGGAATTTTAATGTAATTGATTAATCTTATTACCCTAGAAGAAAGCAGTTGTGCTTTCTCTTTGAGGAGAAGGACAACTGCTCGTTTCCAATCAGTAAAATTGATTGGTTCATAAGTCGCATTTAATACTAATATCGTCTGATGAGGTTGTATAAGATAGTGATCCATAGACAATATTGTAACCTTATTAATATGTATTATGCTGGAATAATTTTAATTTCTTTGCAATTTTGCTTCTCTACGTGTTGTTCCCACATCATAGCATCTTCAATTTTGTAAAATGTTGCTTTGTGGGTGACAAAACCCTTTTTCTTCGGTTGTTGGTAAATGACTTGGTATTTCATTAGTAAAGATCAGAATCACGATAAGGTTGAGACTTGTATTCGTCTTCTTTGTTTGATCTGGACTTGACATATTCTAATTGATGCCAGTCACGATTATAACAAAGAACAAGAACATGTGTTTTTTTGTGAAAATGGACTAATCCATCTTGTTTATCCTTAACACCAATTTCAATGGTGATATATTGTTTGTCAAAGAAATAAACCCACCCTTTGATAACTTTTCCAAGTGAATCAGTCCATATTACATAATCATCTACTTGTGGCACATAACTCATGTTGTGAATTGTTCCACAATACCTGATTCTACATTTTCAGCAAGAGCATATGTTGGTGCTTTCATAATGTTCTCGCGAAGTCGATTGAAGTAATCATCATTTAAACCACCATCTTCTTCTGCAATAATGTCAAAACATTCATCATCGCTTTCTGCAATGACATTCCAAATACCACCATATTCGGAACGTGGGAATGGAATGTAGTGATCAACAATGTAAAGATACTTTTGTGACATTGATTTGAATAAATTGCTTTTAAATTTTAGACTGTTTGTTTTTATTTGTCAATAGAACCAGTTGTCGTTCAAATTCATACTTTAGAGGTAATAAATGTGATGTCATAAACCCCTCATAGACATTTTCGTGCATCAAATTTGAAATGTTTTCGACTTGTATAAGCGCCAAAATTAACTTAGATTTCTGATCCATCACATAAATTCCTGCAGATAATAATCGCACGTTACTTCAAGTTCTGCTGCTTTTTGTTCAATTTCCCTATTTACAATCATTTTACTGTAGTTTTCATATTCTTTTCGCATTTCATAACTGAGTTCTTCAGTTTCTGCATGTTTCATGAAATCATCAAATGCAAGAATGAATTCTTGAATGTCTTGGTCGTTCATGATCAAAGTAAATGGCGAGGAATTGTACGATTGATTTGTTTTGCTTTTTCTTTGAGTTCCTCGATTTCACGTTTGTATTCATCAAGCAACTCTTTTTCTTTTTCTTGTGCCTCTATTTCATGAGGTTGATCTTCATAGTCCATTTCATCAACATTGACAGATTTAAAGTATCTATGTTGGTTTGAGTATGTAAGTGATCTATCGACCCATTGTTTGACATGAATGAGTTCATGAAGAAGGGTTCTGGTGTACAACTCTTCATCCATGTATGTGTCAAGTTCAATCAGAAACTCCCTAGGGCGATAGTTTGGACCTATCATATCACACCATCCGACGACACCTTCACGTTTTAGTCCACGATGAAAGATTTCAATTTCCAATTGGTGTCGTGGAAAGTATTTGGTCACAAACCAAGAGGAAACACTCTCACATAACCTCTTGCGATAACCATATCCACCATGATAGATGTAAGATTTGTGCCCCAATGTAGAAACCATAAGAAAGAACCAATGAAAATTAATTTGTCAGTTTTTGTCATTGAGGGTAGTAACGGCGTTCATGACATGGAATGGTGATCCATTCGGTCCATGTCCTTACAAATCCACTCCTCCAACGATTTCCTGGAACGTATTGCTCTCGGACAATACGTTCTGTACACATTTCATGATGATAATGATAATGATGATGATGACTATCATTATGTGTGAATGGTTCCCAGAATTCACCCCAAGTAATTGCTTGAGCGGAAGAGGGTAGAGATATAACAAATAATGCTGCTAAAAGACTATTCATTATCCCCATGCCCCCATAAACTCATCCATACTGAATATCTCATCAGTACCAGTCTCTTCTACCAACTCATCATAACTCATTTCTTTCAAAATTTCAAGGTATTCTTCAGGAGTAGGATCCTCATCTGGATCGAAATCATCATGGCAGAGAAACACATACTCATTGTAGAGTGCGTCGATTAGTTGTTCTTTTGACGGGTTCATTTTCTTTGTTGAGATGATTAAACCAGGGTGAAAAGAGTGCTAGTGCTGCCCAGACAACACTA
>Ga0194024_1000233_pt1 | contig 10970 bp, 10 predicted proteins | sample IW13Sep16_MG_FD_140337 | JGI IMG/M metagenome (GOLD analysis project Ga0194024, IMG submission 140337) | Freshwater microbial communities from the Broadkill River, Lewes, Delaware, United States - IW13Sep16_MG | ecosystem: Environmental > Aquatic > Freshwater > River | place: USA: Delaware...
GGCGGCGCCCAAGAAAAAAGCTCCTGAAGAAGCTGAGCCTGTTTCTGTAGAAACAGAAAAGCCAGTTCCCAAGAAGAAGGCGGTGCCCAAGAAAAAAGCTCCTGAAGAAGCTGAGCCTGTTTCTGTAGAAGCTGAAAAGCCAGCCCCTAAAAAGAAGGCGGCGCCCAAGAAAAAAGCTCCTGTAGAAGCTGAGCCTGTGCCCAATAAGAAAGATGTAAGTAAGAAGACCGAAGGCTTTATCAAGCCCACCAAGCGTCCTGCCAAGAAGAAAGCACCTGAACCCACCGTAGAGGTTAAGCTTACGGATCTTCCGAGAGACGAGCAAGAGTGGTTCAAGGCGATCATTAAGGACACTGAGAACGAAGCGACGACGAGCAGCTATTTTCCAGAAGTAGCCGCAGCGCCTCCTCCTGAGACTGACGTGTATTCCGACGACGAGATTATCGACGATTATTACTCCGATGACGAATACGATAAATACGTGTTGGAAGAATAACTTAAAGAACCAAAAAGAAACTCAATAAAAAAGATGTCTACTTGTTTTGACAACTCGCTTCACGATATAGATAGTGAAAACATAATGTCTTTGCGAAAGACAATGGACCTTGAACAAATGACCAAAAAGAATAAATGGACCGTTTTTGTTTCCAAGTTGACGGCTGGGTCTGAATCGGTGAATTCAAATTTAAGAACAACGAAAGAATGAAACGATATGGAGTGGCTTCATATCAAAGAAACATTGTCTTACAGAGACATCGTTCCATACATAACGGTATTAGAAGCTGAAACACAAAGCTTCCGTTTTAAGAACCACTTAATAGACCATACTTTTCAAGTTGAAAATCAAGTGGACAGTTTTGATTTCTTCTTTGATCCGGTCCGGGATCTTTTACAATTATGGACTGTTCGGTCGCACGAAATTACGGTGTACAGTAAAAACAGATCGCCCGATCGTTTTAGTGTGTGGCATTCAGGGGCGATCCACGTTCTGAGCGACAAAGCTTTTGTGATCCATTCAGCGGTGTATCGCAACAGAGAGTTTTTATTTGAAACAGACTTTCCTATCACAAAAACGTCCTTTTTGTACGATATAAACAAGTACATGGTACAAAACGAACACAATTTCATAATCATTGAAAACGAAAGACAACTGGCCGAAACAAACAACGAAATGCTTTTCACACACTACGGATCTCCTGTGTGCTTTAATATGTTCCAAAAAATCGTATTGTACACCAACAATAATTACCTGTGTGTTGCCGAGACCGGCTTGCCTTACCGTATTGAAATGAAAAAGATGCCGGTTGGGAAAGTCTTGCGGATTACGCACACCCCAACAGCTATCTTTGTCTGTTACTCGGACTTTGCTGTCTGTTTTAGCATGTTTCCTATGTCCTTGACTGACTCGACTAAAATACTCACGACTTTGGAATAATCTACGGCCAAGAACCCGTCAGTTCTTTGATGAACCAGTGAAGGGAAATGCTCGGCAACTTCCTGTGCGATGAACCCATAATTCGTTCCTTGCGGTTGATTGGGTTTTTTCCAATCAAAGGTAACTCCCTGAAGTTTTTGAAGAAGATCTAGCGCGTCGGTAATCTTATGGACGTTCTTCTTCAGTTTAGCGTCCGAAGGCGCGTAGTATTCAAACGCGCTGGCTTTACCGGTGCCATCCACAGAAAATATGGTGTCTTGGCTGTCGTTTTTAACCTGAAACGTGTCGTTAATAGTGCTGCCGTTGAGGTTCATGGAAATCGTCGTGTTGTTGTCGTAGGGGAACAGATTGGAAGTAGTAAACATATTGGTTGTAATCTGTCCTCCAGTGATGTTCACATTGTTGTGATCTTGTGTGGACATGGTCCCTAGTCTTGAGTTCAACCCGAATGACACGAATGAAATTTGAGTGGTGTCCAATTCAAAGGAATCTTCGTTCAGAGCGTCTAGGATACAGGTGAATGAGATTCCCACATTCTGTTCACCCTTTCCGTTTCCTCCAAACCCCGAAGGACTCACGATGACCGTGGTGTGTTGCATCTTATCAAAAGTCTTGAAGTCGTCCACCCGATAACATTTGGAAAATCTCCCGAAGGACACGTGTTGAATACCACTGATTTTGAAAACCCCATTTAGTTTGGGGTCGTTGCTGTTCTTAATCAGCACAATGTCGTCAATTTCTATGGTAACGCCGTCTAGGGTGTTGGTTCCACTGTTGGTAAATATTGAATAAACTTGACGATTTTCTACGGAAATAAAGAGGGGTTCCATCGTCACGTCGTCCAAGTCTGTGGATGCCAGATTTACCATGTAAGTATTGGTTTTTCCTATGCTGTAGACGTTTGTGGTTACAATAGTGTCCGTCGGATTTGGAAACACGTTTATGACACGGTTGCACTCTTCTTCTACGGTCGCCCTGGGAACTGACCTTTCGGGAACTGACCTTTCGGGAACTGACCTGTTGGGAACTGACCTTTCGGGAACTGGGAGAGTACTTTGTTCGGCGTTTCTGCCTTTCACAAGTTCGTAGAGCTCTTTAATCGCTTCGGTGAGGATCGGGATGACTTTGTTATAATCCACGGTCATATTCCCGGCGAACGTTTTAGACACCGTAGAAGGCAGCACTTTTTCCACTTCTTGCGCGATAAATCCATAAGACTTTCCCCTTTTGTTCTTATTGTTGTCTTTCCATTCGAAGGTTTTACCTTCCAAAGCCTGAACGGTTTCTAAAGCACTTTGAATTGGTTTTACGTTTGTTTTCAGGTTTTTGTCAGACATTTGCGCAAACTGAAAAGCAGAGACGTGTCCATGTTCGTCCACTGAAAAAATAGGGTCTTGTTGGGTGTATCCGGGGATGACTGAAGTAATCTGAAACTGTTTGTCTGCAGGAATGTGTACGGTAAAGTCGTTGTTTATCGCATGGATCGCGGATGTTCTAATCTGAGACACCGCTATGCTACCACCCGTGATGTTCACGTTGGTGTGATCCTGATACGCCATAGATCCGTGGGTGTTGTCTTGGACAATAAAAGGGATGATCGTAATGGAGTCCTGGTTCATCACAAAGGTCGGGTCGTTGCTCGTGGGAAACGTCACAATATAGCTGTTTCCGTTTGCGGAAGCGGTCGGAGAACGACTCCGGACATAAATCAGAGCGTTCACCACAGAGGCGACCGACTTGAAGTCTATCGCTCTTGTCATCATAACCGTGTCTGAACCGAGGAGTTCGTCGACCATGAAAATACCATTGTACACCGTGTCGAGCTGATCCGTGTCGGTGTTTCGCATCGGGTACAAAATCAGGACGCGGTCAAGCGCGCGCAGCACGTTGTTGTCTATTGAAGCCGCTCCGGTCGCTTCGTCCACCACAAGTCCCGTGACTCGAATCTTGTTGATGTCGGACTGTACGGTGTAAGAATACTCTACGTCGGTTTGTACGCAGTCCACAAAGGTTTTGATGTCATCCACTTCGTACTTGTAAATGTTAATGTTCGATTCGATGATATAGTCAAAGTGCACGTTTCCGTCCGCTGTTAGAAAGTCGGACTTTTTCACGTACGTATCGCTCGCTTCCAATTTTGACAACAAATGATCTGTGTTGACGACGTTTCCCTGAACGTTTCCAGACCCTGACCCGAAGCCGCCACTAAGCAACTCTTCCTTGGTATAGTAGTTTTCTTGAAGAAATTTAAGGTAAACCACATTAGCGGTGTCTACGAGATCGGGTACGTGCGTATTGACGTAATTAGAAACAAAGTCATCCAAACGTAAATAAAAATACCCCATCGGAAAATCAAACAATTGACTGACTTCTCTGTTCAAGCTGGGAAGATCCGGAATGTAAATGTGTTGTACGTAATCTTCCAAAATGGAATCCAAAATTGTAGTGGTAATCAAAGGACTGTTGTCGTTGTTGACAGTCAGCGTGTACACCACGTCAGTGACGTCCGATCCCAGTGTGTTTGCCCGATAGTCGTCGATCATTTCTATGATCTTTTCTTCTCCGATTGCAGGAATCGTGATGTTTTCGAGCGCTTCTTCTATAAGGTTCATCAGGGTCGAGCCGTTGAATTCTATGTTGGCCAAGTAATTCAGAACGTAATGACTCACTTGTTGTTTGGACACGAGTTCTTGATCTGCGAGTTCGTTGAAAGTTTGGGTTGAATTGCTAAAACATCTGTCCGCACGAAGGTCCGTACGAACCTCAACCACACCGGACGGAGAGTCAATGTATCTTGTGTGAATGTCTGTAGACCCAATAAAGTTTGTTCCTACCGACGTAGTTCCATCGTTCACTGTAAAATAACTTTCCTGATCGAGCACGGGTTTCAACTGTAATATAAAATGGTGCCGGGTAAAGTCTAGAGATTCTTGTGTTAGGAACGAGTCCCTTTCGTACGAGTCTTGATAATCAAGGCTTCCCATCTAAAATAAAACGACATACTTATTTACTTGATAAATACGCGATTTTATTATCCAATGACTTTACAGCTTCAATCAGAAATGGAATGAGCTCTATATAAGACACGTTTAAATATCCACGATCGTCTTCCGAAACCACTTCCGGGACCACTTGACGCACGTCCTGTGCAATGAGTCCGAAAGACTGAACGTTTCCTTGTGTGTACGTCTTTCCAACCAGCTGTTTAATCACCGACAAGCTGTTTTCCAGGTCCTTAATGTCCGACTTTAATCTAGAGTCTGAACGCCCCCTAACCTTGTCCGCCAAAACGTGTCCGTAAACGTCCAACACCGGTACGCCAGCGGTTGACGTGGACAGACGTATGCTTTCGTTTGAGTGGAGCAACACCGCCTCGGCGTGGAGTTTTTCCACCGTCGCCTGGTTCGATGGCTCGGTGGTTTCTACAAACATCAATTGTTTTGTTGCCATCTTAAAAAATTAAATTTATTTAAAATTGGACCGTCTGTACGTGGTCTTCATGAATGAGATAGATCCACCCGGAAGCAATGTCCGATATATAATAAACGTCTTCACCGCTACCGGACCCTTGGGACCCTTGTGACCCTTGGGCTTCAAAGATTGAGTCTATGACCAATTCGGTCTCGGAAATGAAAACAGTCCAATCACCGGAGGGAAGCAACTTTGCTGTGACGACAGTACCACGAATGTCTTGTGTGACATCTATCGAATAAAACATGGACCCCGTGCCGAGCGTTCTCTCGGTTCCAATCACCTTTTCAACAATGCGTCCGATCACGTCTTCAAACAAAAGGCTTATGGTGTAGTCCGTGTTGTGCACCAGGTTTTGTGGATGTACAAACAACTTTTCCGTGAGACTTGTGTAAGACTCGTGAATCAACTGCGTTTCCGAATTCAACATAACAGAAACTTTGTGAGGAATTGGATACTTCGTTTCAATTCCCATTAACCACAAGGAAATGTCGTGGGTTCCCACTTGGTCTACGTAAGCGTCAATGTCCGCTGGGTCAAGCACGGTCTCGACGAGCGTCACCGGTTCGGTGGTTCGGTACATCTTGTCGTACAGCACGATTTCAAAATAGATCTGCGTGTCTCTACCCGCCAGTTCCTCGGGGACTTCCCACACGAACCGCCAGTCGGTCTGAAGCCCGTCCAGTTTGCTAATACTTATGCTAATGGTGTCCCCGTGTTCGGTCACGGCTCTGAGCTCCTTGAAGTAATAAGCGTTCACTGGAACGGTCGTACGGAAAGTCACATGCACCGGTTGAAGTGCTTTGACGAATTTCTCTTGCGTTGTCAAGCCGTACACCAGGTCTTGGTTCACCTTTCGGGTGTACACGATGTGCGTCGCGACCGTCATGCTGTTGTAGTTGTTTACGTTCAACATCAGCGACGACTTGATTTGCAAGGTCCTTGTGTCCTTTTGTGATATACGCACCAGAGGCGTGTTATTGGAATAGATCACGTTACTGCCGTGGATGGTGTAGGTAATCACTCCGTATCCCACCACGTCGATGTAGCGATCGTCGGAGCAAGGCACCGGAAGCTCTACATGGACCACGTCGACGCCATCCATTTCAGACTCCATGACCACGTTGGTGAAAAGTTCCACACGGTCTTCCATAACTGTCCAGTGGTGGTACACACGATGGTTGCGTTCGGAGTACCCTTCACGGTACCACATGGAGCTCAACCGTGCTGGAGTAATGAGACCTTCGTCGAGGGTTGCCAAGTAGCGCATCGTAATCGTTCCTCGCAGCCGCGTGTACTCGTCGCGCAACACAGGACAAAACACAGTCATTTGAGTCGGGTTGTCCGCGCGAATGTACGCGTGACACTGTGTGCTCTCGGAAAGGTATTCTCCTGCGTCGTAATTGGAATGGACCAACGCCATAATCGGACACAACCCCAAACGTGCGTCGTACCTGGCAGGTAGGTTAATAACGAATGTGTCCTCGATTCCAAAAGGATCCTTTTGAATTTCAAAAGTCAATGTTGCGTGGATTGTCGTGTCCTCAATCTTTCCGAAAAACTGCGCGTTGAGAAGTTGCGCGGTTCCAGGCATCTGTATGTGCTGTTCGAGGTCGTTCCACGTGATTTCTTTGGACACGTTGTACAAGTACAGGTCCCGATTGAACGTGTTTTCCAAACTCGCTCTCACATGCTCCAGGTCTCTCTTCAAAGCCAAATAGTCTTGTACAAGATTTCTTTTCAATTCTCGAATATCCTCAATTTCCACCACGATGTCCACGTTAGACACTTGTAAGGTTTCCACTGACCGAATGTGCTTGCAGTCCAGGACGGTGTACGCCGCGTCCGTCAGAATATGCCCCGAACGCTCCAGGGTTTGAATGGGTATGTAAGGTGAAATTGGGTCGTAATCTCGTTCATTTCCTTTTTCGGATTCCATCACCGGGGCTTCACGGGCTTTTTCAAGCTCCACGAATGGGGCTTTTTCAAGCTCCACGAATGGGGCTTTTTCAAGTTCCACCACCGGGGTGTGCTCCGACAGACGTTGTATCACCTGTGTCCTCGTGCCTTCGGTGGTCAGTTCCAGTGTTGCCAGTTCCTTTCTTAACAAAGACGTAGGACATTCTCTTAGGGGTACAAGCATTTTTTACAAATTGCTTATTAAGTTTAATAGAAGAAGAATTATCGTAATCAAATCTTTGAATTCGAATAGAGACTTATTTGTTTGGACCGCCGACAATGGCGCCAGCGGTTCAGAAGATCTCGTCAGTCTGTTCAAATCGGTCAGTGCTCGTTGTATCAGTATCGTAAAGTCCATGTCCATCACCAAGTCCAATATGACGTCATTGTAACTAAACTGGTCATTGACAGACTTGCAGGTACCTTCCAGCAAGCTCAGCGTGCGCGACAATAAGAATAAATCGGGGTCGATGTGAAAATAAAACTGTTTCGTGTTTAGCACGAGATCCGTCTTGATCTGTTCCATAAGACGCTTGATGTCCACGTGATTGATGTAATCAATGACATAAAACACCGCTCGGCTGAGTTGTTCTCTGCCTTCGGGTTCTTTGTCAATAAACACCAGCTTGTACTCAAGAAGTTTATCTACTACGGTGTCCACATTCTGCGACATGATGCCGGTGAATAGATCGTTAATCATCTGAGGATCTACGTAGATGACCGACCCGCTGTCGTACAGGACGTACCGCCCATCGCCAAGGTCCCCGATATTTCCGGCGTGGAGGTCGCCGTGAATTACCCCATGGTTCAGTGCCGCCAAAACAATTTCTTTGACAATCTCTGTGGTGTCTGTTTTGTTTTTTTGAAGCTTCTGAGATTCCACGTATTCCATGACAAGAATATTTTCTGAGCTCATTTGACTTACGACCCTCGGTACGGTGATGCTCGTGTTTTCAAACGCCGCGCGGAGCGCTTTGAGATTGTCCCTTTCTCGCACAAAGTCCAATTCTTGATAGACCGATCTTTTACACTGAACCACAATGTTGTACATGTCCAGGACCATCTTGTTTTCGGGAAAGAGTGTTTTGAACACATTAACCGTGTTTGTCAGCGCTTCCAAGTCTTCGTGAATTTGCTCGGACACTCTGGGTTTTTGTACTTTGACCACCAAAGGCGGTGCTTTCGGGTTCTTTCGCAATTTAGCTCGATACACCTGTCCGATAGAAGCGGATGACATAGGCGTTGAGTCAATGTCCAACGAGTCAATATCTTTCAACATAAATTGGATGTCCTCGAAAGGAACAGGAGACACATTGTCGTGCAAGTCGGACAGCTCATCCGTGATGTACTTTGGAAAGACATCGGTTCGGGAACCCACAAACTGTCCCATCTTGATGTACGCCGGACCCATCCTGGTCAAGTCACGCTTCATCCACACGGCGTTCTTTCTATCTTTGTACCTCAGGCATTTCAGTCCAAATATCAATGGTTTAATATAACATTCCATTTATTTTATTTCTTAAGATTAAAAAAAGATGCTCCGTCTTCCGTTTGTTTCCGTTTCTTGTGTCAACCACGAAAACCTCAAAGCTCAAAAACGGGCGAAATTGAGAAAGATTAGCAAGAGTGTTCGCAAGCTCGCCGACACCCTGGATGACATTGCAAAAAAGGACTTTAAACTCACCAAGGAGATCCTGACCGAGAAGGCTGACAAAGACCTTTCTTTGGTGCAGGAACGTCAGGCGCGCGAAGCGTCATTTGACATGTTTGACTAAATGATTTCAGAAAATGAAATGACCGGTTTGAATTTCACTTTGAGATCCATGGTGTCTTTCAAGACCCATTCATCACCTTCCAACACGTGTGCGTTGTAATGACCGGTTCTTTCGTCGAATTTGACATGAGACACCACCGCAAACGGTTTGTAAAGCGCATCACCAAACCGAAACTTGTCCTCGGGGACATTTTTTTTGTGTATCGTAATGAGAGTCGGTGGGTTGTGAAAAACTGACTGTTTTCTAACCGTTTTGTTGACCGACTTACAGCGATCACATCGGTAATGCTCCAGTTGTTCTGTGTCTAGGACATTGTCGTACACACAATAGTCCGTTTCGTAATTTGTCAGTTCATGTCCACACGCTTTACAACGATACACACACCGATACATCACCCGGAAAATCTCGTCAATAATGTTATACTGTTTCCCCCACGCCAATAACGCTCTTCGCGACTTGGACCGAAACATCGTGTCCGAAATCCTTCCAAACGATTTTGATAACATTTCCAGAATGACCATTAACGCCTCGTGAGCGTCGTGATGATAATTGTTATCAAAATCAATGTGCGCATCCTTCACTAATCGGTAAAAGGTTTCCGGGTTTCCTTCAGAACGGAGTGTGTCCCGCATCAGGTTCACAAAAGCAACCGATACAGGATCTTTTGGTCGATCAACCTTGATGTACCGCTGAATGCTTTTTGTGTGAAACAGACATTGGAGCACACTGTCTAAATAACAATTGTTCCCAAGATTTTTAATCATTGTTATACTTTCGTTTTTAAATTTTAATTAACTTCACACTATCTGTTCTGTTTTTATGAAGTTCCTCTTCCAATTTCTTTAAGTTGTGTTCTTTCATCGCGTCGAGTCCCTTGCACTCGTGCGCCTCAAACGGAACACACTTTGTGCAACAATCTAAAAGACACCATTTACAACTCAACAACAAGTGGTTCTTGCGCTTACAGTGATTGCACTTCGGCATTTTTACATGTGTTTTTAATAAGTTCTTTATTTTTTTAATTCAAGCACACAGCCATGTGCTCCGAGAACGGAATGGAAGACCAAGACGACCCGTGTCCCACCACGTGCGCTCCCGTGTCCGTCTGTTGATAAGAGCAATTCTTGGGCACTCTGGTAGCGCGGTAACTCTGATATCCGGGAATATTAGCGACCGCCTTGACAGCCTCCTTACAACGACCACCGTTAGGAAGGTCCTTCGGAATGTCTTTGCCACTCGCACAAGGCGCCCCAAAAGGCATCAAACAGTATGTTCCGGTGGTTTCACCGCAAATCTTTCCACGTCCCCATGCTGGTACGTTGCGGGTTTCCTTTAAGTTGTTTCTCTCCGGACACGCGCCGAGTTCGTTCTCGTTGGACAAGACTGTACGCTCACGGAATTCACCGGTACAACCGTCTGCCGCCGTACAGGGCTTCCAGGCAGACCAATCGGACACCTGACAATTCACCGGCACCGTCGGGACAACGTACTTATACTCCGCCAAGGCTCCACATGCCATCCCGGTCGAGTTGGGCTCCTGGTCTATGCCTCGGGTCCTGATTTCGTTCTTTCCGGAAGGGCAGTTGTCGTCGGGACCACACGGCGCCCAGTTGGACCAAGACCCGGTAATACAATCCACAGGTGTCGGCAGCTCGTAACGGTAATCCGCTAATGCTTTTCCTTGACAGTCGCCACTCTGCGCTTCACGGGTGCGGATTTCATTCTTTCCGAGCTCGCACTCACCGTCGTCGCAAGCACGCCACGAAGACCAATCAGACAACTGACAGTCGTTCTTGTACTCTGTCAGCTGACCACAAGCCTGACCCTTCTCGGATGGCTCCGTGAGCACCGTGCGGGTACGCATCCGGTTCTTCCCCGAAGGGCAGCTGTCTTCCGACCCACAGTTTTTCCAAGAGGACCACTCGCTCAGCTCACAGTCTTGTTCTTTAGAGGTTCGCATGTACCAAACCACCACCAAAACCATCACAATTAGAAAAAGAAACCCACCCGCCATCAGAGCCACAGGAGGGCCACCTTTTGGCTTTGCGTTTAAAATGTTGTTGTTGTTGAAGAAATTGTTCGCGTTGTTCATTAATTTATGTATTAGGGAAAAAAAGTACCAAAGACTTTTTTAGTCCAACAGATAAAAACAATCATTTCCGACACATGGAACCGTTGAGTTGTCTTGTTGTCGAATGACAATGCCGGTCCTAGGGGTTTCGGTCCTAGGGGTTTCGGTCCTAGGGGTTTCGGTCCTAGGGGTTTCGGTCCTAGGGGTTTCGGTCCTAGGGGTTTCGGTCCTAGACTGTTTGTTCACGAAAAACAAAACA
>Ga0194024_1000235_pt1 | contig 10899 bp, 11 predicted proteins | sample IW13Sep16_MG_FD_140337 | JGI IMG/M metagenome (GOLD analysis project Ga0194024, IMG submission 140337) | Freshwater microbial communities from the Broadkill River, Lewes, Delaware, United States - IW13Sep16_MG | ecosystem: Environmental > Aquatic > Freshwater > River | place: USA: Delaware...
TAGAAGTAAAAGCACTAGGCACAAATAGCCTTATGCAGAAGGAAGTACGAAGTCAACGATTGACAATGTTTCTTCAGACCGCTCAGAATCCTGCTGTTGCTCCGTTCGTTAAGATGTCAAAGTTGATTAGCGAACTAGCGTATAGCTTGGATCTTGATCCTGATGAAATACTAAATGATCCTGAAGAAGCAGCACTAGCTGCACAGATTATAGGAATGCAAAATAATGCTGGACAAGGACTTGGCGAACAAGCTGGCCCCGGTGGTGAACAACCCGGAGCTATGGAATCCCCTGAAGGAACACCTGAGCAACCTACGGATGCAGGAGTTACAGGCACTGGCGGTGGCACAATCGGAACAGGAAATGTTCCGCAAGCAGGGGAAAGCGAGTTCTCTGGCTAATTTGCTAACACTACAAGAACAAGTAAACCAAAGACGAAAGGAACGTGACGATGGCTGAAGAATTTCCAGATCTAAATGAAGATGGTGAAGTAACCTATGCAGATGTATTAGAAGGTCGTGGAGCTTTTGCCGATGGCGGTTCTATGATGGTTCCTCCAGAAATGGAAATGATGGAAGAAGAAATTCCAGAAGATACATACAACAACATCAGCCCAGAAGAAGAAATGCAACAGGCTGAAGATATGCTTCCTGATGATGAGATGGAAGAAGAGTATGTAGACTATGTAGCCGAAGAAGTATTAGAACCCGAAGAGCAAGAATATTTATTTAAGGTTCTAGACGAAGATCCAAAACTAGAGGGGATCTTAGATAAAATTATTCTTAATGCAACAGAATTTGCTGGTTCCGGTGAAGTTGAAGGCCCCGGTACCGGCATATCAGATTCGATACCCGCAAGGCTATCGGACGGTGAGTTTGTAATCACCAGAAAAGCGACTGACCAAATAGGTGCAGACAACCTCCAAGAAATGATGGACGAGGCTGAACGTGCTTACGATGGCGGTCTTATGGCTATGGCAGAAGGCGGTATGCCTGTTGATGATCGTTATAATAATCAACAAGACGAAGATCAAGAGGAAAAAGTAGAGGATCAAATGCTTTACGCAAGCCGAATGCCTAGTCTTATGAACCGATAAGGCTACCTAGAAAATCTAGCCCCTTATCATTTTATAACCTTGAGGCCACCTTGTAGTATCAAGACCCTGTATTAAATAGCGCATTAATACAGCCACCTTGAAAGACAACAAGCCCCAGAAAGGAGAAGTGACATGAGCGAAGAACAAGAACCGCAAGCAAATCCGTACAATGCAAAAAAAGAATGGCACACACCAGATGGGCCACCCATGCAAAGTGCAGATTCATTGTTTTTTGAAGAGCAACAAGAGGCTACTTCCGAAGAAAAAGGAACCCCTCAAAACCCTAAAGCGGCTCGCACCAATTATAAAAAGAGATATGACGATCTAAAAAAACATTACGATCAGAAAATTTCAGAGTTTAAACAGCGTGAAGAAGAACTAGAAGCTGTGGCACGATCTGCACAACCGCAGTATCAACCACCTAAAAGCATCGAAGATCTTGAACGCTTTAAACACGATTATCCTGATCTATATGACACTGTTGAAACAGTTGCTCATATGCGTAGTGAAGAGCAAATGAATGCCCTTCAACAAAAACTTTCAGTTATTGAAAGACGCGAAGCAGAAATGGCTAAGCGTGATGCTGAGGTTAAACTACGAGAGCGACACCCTGATTTTGAAGATATTAGGGGTGATGACAGGTTTCATGAATGGGCTAAAGTTCAACCAGAAGAAATTCAACGTTGGATTTATAAAAACCCAGACAATGTTACATTAGCTAGTCGTGCTATCGACCTTTATAAAATGGAAAACAATATTGCGATTAATGCTCCAACGCGCAGGTCACAACCTTCAAAGTCCAATGCGGCTGATATGGTATCGACAAAGACTACCGGCGTTGAACCAAAGTCAGCCAAAATATGGACGCAACGGGAAATTGCCGCTTTGTCCTTGGATGACTATGATCGTTACGAACAAGAAATTGATCTAGCCATCCGCGAGGGACGAGTAGCAAGATAATAACTTGTCTTTTAGGAGTAAATTAAAATGGCTTATAACGTAAGTGATCAATATTTTGAGCCAGCAACTGATACCAATGCAAACTTTGCAAACTCAATTGCGGGTCAAAACAACTCATTCTTCCTGCCTGCTGTCTACAGTAAGAAGGTACTTAACTTCTTCCGTAAGGCATCAGTCTGTGAAGCTGTAACTAACACTGACTATGCTGGCGAAATTGCGGCATTTGGTGATAGCGTAAACATCATCAAAGAGCCGGTAATCACCGTCTATCAGTACGAGCGTGGTGCAGACGTAACCTCAACTAAGCTGACCGACCAAGAGCTTACTCTTGTTGTTGATCGTGCAAACGCATTTAAGTTTATTGTCGATGACATTGAAACCAAAATGTCGCACGTAAACTTCAAGGAAGTGGCATCTTCTTCAGCGGCTTATGCGTTGCGTGATGCTTTTGATGAGGGTGTATTTGCAATCATGCAGGCTGGTTTGTCTGCTTCTGCGCCCGACCACACGCTTGGTGCTGACTCAGCGACCGATTTGGGTGCTGGTGTATACGATGGCGCTGGTGCTATTGACGTAGGCATTACTGGCGAGACTGATCCTCTGGACGTTCTTGCTCGTATGGCTCGTTTGTTGGATGATCAGAACGTACCCGAAGAGGGTCGCTGGGTTGTAGCATCTCCTGACTTCTATGAGCAACTCTCTCAGAGCGGTTCTAAGCTTTTGTCAGTAGACTTCAACGCAGGCCAAGGCTCTATTCGTAACGGTCTGGTAAGTTCTGGCAAGTTGCGTGGATTCTCCATGTACAAGTCAAACAATATGCCTGCTACGTCTAACGCAACTGGCTTTATGCTGGCTGGTCATATGAGTGCTGTTGCAACTGCACAATCCATCACTAGCACAGAGGTCATTCGTGATCCTTCTAGCTTTGGTGACATTGTTCGCGGTCTGCACGTTTGGGGAGCTAAGGTTCTCCGTAACGAAGCACTGATCGGTGCTTACTACAACATCGACTAAGATGTTTTGGAGGGAGGGTGAAATACCCCTCCCTTTATTTTAAAAGGATTTAAAATGCCATTAATTTCAACTCCTAACAAGCCAATTAGTATGAAGTTGACTGAAAACAAAAGAGGGCGTTACCGTAGTGTAGACCACAAAAAGTATTCAGATAACTACGACAAAATATTTGGCAAAAAAGATAAGGAAGAAAAAAATGAAAGATAAAAAGCAAATGGGCTATCCAATGGGCGGTAAAACACGTTCTATGTATATGGGCGGTGGATATGGTTCAAATCGAAACATGATGTCTAAAGGCGGTATGGCCCATGACTATAATAATATTATGGAAATGGAAGCCAAGCAAATGTCTCCAGACCATAACGAGTCAATGAAGCAAAAATGAAAGTAAAGGCCCCCGAAGGCTATCATTGGATGAAAAGCGGTAAAAGCTTTAAGCTAATGAAAGATCCTAAAGACGGTTACAAAGCCCACAAAGGAGCTTCTAAAGCCGTAGACTTTCCAATCCAAAAGGTTCATAAAAAATAATGGCAACAACATACTTACAGTTGACAAACGAACTTTTGCGTGAAATGAATGAAGTCCCGCTGACTACTAGTAATTTTTCTAGTGCTATTGGTATTCAAGCACACGCCAAAGATTGTATAAACAGAGCATACCTTGACATTGTTCTAGAAGAACCCCAATGGCCTTTTTTGTCAGTAGCTGACAGTGGGACTACAGACCCTATGTACGGTAATGTCTATGTTGAAACTGTTGCTAATACTCGTTGGTATGAGCTAAAGCCTGCCAGCGACTCTATAAAAGACGATTATGGCGCAATAGATTGGGACAATTTTTATTTAACTACTGTTGGTGTTACAAGCGAAGTAGCCCCCTATGTTGCTAAAAATCTTAAATTTACAACCATTGAAGAATGGAAAGATTTTTATAGGGCTAATGAAAATGCAGATGATGCTGAAAATGCAAGCGGTGGCGAACCTAAGCGCGTTATTCGTAGTCCTGATGGACGTATGTTTGGACTAAGCCCAATTCCAGACAAAGTATACCGTGTTTGGTTTTATGCGTATAATCAAGCCACACAATTGTCTGATTACTCAGACGAAATTGTTTTTCCAGATGTTTATAAAACCGTACTCTTAGCAAGGGCTAGGTATTTTGTTCATCAATTTAAAGAAGCTGTTCAACCAGCCGCTTTAGCTCTTGAAGAATATCGCCGTGGCTTAAGACTTATGAAATCTAATTTAATGGTTCCAGAGCCTTTCTACATAAAAGATGATCGCAGGAGATTTGTTTAATGTCTCAGGCGTTTGGTTTTTCATGTAGAGGTGGTTTAAATACAAACCTTAACTCTTTGGAAATCTTAGGTCAACCCGGATTTGCAACAATACTAGATAATTTTGAAGTAGATCCTGATGGTGGTTATCGACGTATTAATGGTTTTACGGCTTTTGGTGGTGATTCAGCTACCCGACCGAATAGCGGAAATAGAATTTTAGGTACTTATCCATATGCAGACGGTATTGTAGTTTGTTCAGGTACAGGAATATTTTTTAGTAATGATGGGATTACATGGCTACAAATTAATCGCTCAGGCGTTTCTAATAGCGGCGATAATTATACAACCTTTTCTGGTCGTTCATTACTAACAAGAACCAATCAAGGCCAATGCCAATTTGCAACATTTGAAGGTGCTACATATAACTATGGGCAGTTAATTATTGCTGACGGATCTAATAAGCTTTATGTTTTTCGGATGGAGGGTACTGGCGCATTAAACACCCGTACTTTTTTTGCAAATGAAATTTCAGTATCTGGTACAAATGGTGTAAAATATATTACGGTACATGACCACCATTTAATTGCAGCAGGCGTAACAGGAAGTTTAAGTACCGTTTATTATAGTGTTAATAATGATCCTACTAATTTTATTGGTACTGGTTCAGGTGCAATAACTATATCAGATCAAATACAAGGTATTAAAGGCTTTAGAACAGACTTAATTGTATTTGCAAGAAATAGTATACATAAACTTATAAATATAAATGATTCTCAAGCTGTTCGTATTGATCCTATTGCAGAAAACGTAGGCTGTCTTAGTGGATATAGCATTCAAGAAATTGGAGGTGATCTAGTATTTCTAGCGCCTGATGGTATTCGTACTGTTGCAGGTACAGCGCGAATTGGCGATACAGAATTAAGTTCTATTTCAAGGCAAATACAAACAATTATTTCTAATATTGCAGTCAATATTAATTCGTTTGTAATAGATAGTGCTGTACTAAGATCTAAATCACAATATAGGTTATTTTATGCAGAAGCTGATCAAGCGGCTTCAAACTCAAAAGGTATTATAGGTACTTTTACTGGTCAAGGTTTTGAATGGTCTGAAACAGAAGGTATACAGGCTTTTGGTTTAAGTTCAGAAATTGATTATACTGGACTAGAAAAAAAATATCACGGCGATAAAAATGGATATGTTTATAATCACGATACCGGTACAAGTTTTATTTATGATGGCGTAGAAAATAATATTCTTGCGACATATGAAACAGCCGATTTAGACTGCGGTGATATTGGAACACGAAAAACTTTTAAATATCTTAGAACTTCTTTTTCGCCTGAAGGTGAAGTGTCACCAACCTTAAGACTAAGATATGATTATAAGTCTACAGAAATTGTTCAGCCTAATGATTATGAATTAACGACAATTCCTGTACCGGCTATCTTTGGAACATCTATATTTGGAAGCACGACATTTGGTGGCACAAACGATCCAATGATTAGACAAACAGTAGAAGGAAGTGCAAACACAGTCAGTTTAAGAATAAGAACAAATGATAAACAAAGTTCTTTTGCTGTTAATGGTTTTTATATAGATTATATGCCATCAGGTAGGAGATAATAATGGCCCAAGCTTATACACGACAAAGTACATTTTCAGATGGCGATACAATTACTGCTGCGTTATTTAATGATGAATATAATCAGTTAGTCAACGCATTTAATTATTCTAGTAGCAGTTCAACTTCTACTGGACACCGACACGATGGAACAGCCGGTCAAGGCGGTAATATTCCGCAAATTGGTGATTTAGACTTTTTAAATAAAATTGTAGTAGATAGTACCAACAATCGTTGGGGCTTTTTTGTAGAAGTTTCTAGTGCCGCTGTAGAACAAATTCGTATTCAAGATGGTGCTATTGTACCTGTAACTGATAACGACATTGATCTTGGTACTAGTTCATTAGAATTTAAAAATATTTATATTGATGGTACAGCTAAGATCGACACACTAACAGTCGATGAGGCTGCTACAGTTGGAACAACACTTGGCGTAACAGGCGCTACAACGCTCTCTAGCACTCTAGGAGTGACAGGAGCTACGACCCTATCCAGTACCCTTGGTGTCACTGGAGCGACCACACTAAGCTCTACGTTGGCTGTAACAGGCACCTCTACACTAACAGGAAATGTCACAGCAACTAATGATTTGAGTATTGGTGGTAATTTAACTGTTACGGGCAATGCTACAATCTCTGGTAATCTTACATTTGGGGATGCAGATACAGACACCATTACAATTGGTGCAGATGTAGCTTCGCATATTGTTCCAGATGTTGATAATACTTATGATCTTGGAACTTCTACAAAAGAGTGGCGAAACCTTTATATTGATGGTACAGCCAACATTGATAGCCTTGTAGCTGATACTGCTGATATTAATGCAGGCACAATTGATAATACAACTATTGGAGCTACAACAGCCTCTACAGGTAATTTCTCTACGCTGTCTATTGGCGGCACTGCAATTACCTCTACGGCTACTGAATTAAATATTGTAGACGGTAGCACAACAGCTACGGCTACAACGCTTGCAGACGCTGACCGTGTTGTAGTCAACGATGCAGGCGTAATGGTGCAAGTAGCTCTTACAGACTTTGAAACTTATTTTGAGTCTGCACTAGATACTCTTCCAAACGTAACGACTGTTGGAGCCTTAAATGCTGGTTCTATTACTTCAGGGTTTGGAGCTATTGATAATGGCTCATCAGCTATTACAACATTAGGCACTATAACTTACGGAAGCCTATCAGACGGTACAATAACTATTACGGCCTTTGTAGATGAAGATGATATGGTATCTAATTCTGCAACGCTTGTACCTACACAACAATCAGTTAAAGCTTATGTAGACTCTCAAGTAACTGCACAAGACTTAGACTTTCAGGGTGACTCTGGTGGTGCATTAAGCATTGATCTAGACTCTGAAACTTTTACGATTGCTGGTGGCACGGGTATTGATACAACTGGCGCGACTAATACGCTGACGGTTGCAATTGATTCAACTGTGACTACGCTTACGGGTACTCAAACCCTTACAAACAAAACACTTACTGCTCCTGTTATTTCTACTATTAGTAATACAGGCACTCTGACACTACCAACGTCTACTGATACTTTGGTTGGTCGAGACACAACTGATACATTAACAAACAAGACCTTAACATCTGCGGTATTGAATACTAGTGTTTCTGGTACAGCAATACTTGACGAAGATGATATGGCTTCTAATTCTGCAACTCAACTTATCACTCAACAAAGCGCAAAAGCTTATATAGATGCTACAGCCACTGCGCTTGCAATTGCACTGGGGTAAATTATGGCTAATACTTTTAAAAATGCTTCACTCGCTGATGTAAGCAGTGGTTCATACGACACACTTTATACAACACCTGCAAGCACTACTACCGTTGTTCTTGGTGTAGCTTTGGCGAATAAGAATGCAAGTGCTATTACTGCTAAGGTGCAATTTACTGATTCTTCAGGCTCTGTAACGCGACAGTTACTAGAGGACGTAACAATTCCCGGTAATACAACGCTAGAAGTTTTATCAGGTCAAAAATATATTTTAGAAGCCGCAGATATTTTAAAGGTTCAAGCGGGAACAGCCACTTCTTTGGATGTTGTTGCTGGAGTAATGGAGATTAGTTAATGGCTATTACTACAATAAATAGTTTAGCAATTCCTGCTGGTACTGTTGTTTCGGCAGACTTGACGTATCCGCTTACTGGCTTTAGTTCAACGGGTATAGATGATAATGCTACGTCTACTGCGATTACGATTAACGCGTCAGAGAATGTTGGTATTGGCACTGCGAATCCGGGTAGATTGTTGCATTTAGAATCTGATGCTCCAGCAATAAGAATAAAAGACACCAGCGGAACAGGGACTATCCATGATTTGATAACAAGTGGCCCTGATGGAAATCTTCTCAACCTACTGCTAGACGCTGGCGGTGCAGGTACTAGCCCAGCTTTTATTATTAAAAATGTCGGCACCGAGCTTATGCGTATCACCTCCAGCGGCAACGTTGGTATTAACGCATCAAACCCAACAGAGAAGCTACAAATATCAGGCAATGCTTTAGTAGGTGGCGAGGTAGAATCTGTAGCAAGCGGCACAACTACTGGTTTTAAGTGGGGACAAGACACATCTACTCACTACTGGAAGTGGGCTGAGTTTAACAATGAAGCCGCCTCTTTACAGGAAAACAGCACATCATCCGCATTTTCAAGAATTGCTATTGCGGCGGGAGGCAATGTTGGTATTGGCGAGGTAAGTCCTGCACAGAAACTAGACGTAAACGGTACAGCCGTGTTTGGTGGAGCTACTACTCGTTTAACAACTTATTCTGATAGCACATATAGTGGTATTTTTAACGGCTCGTCTTTAACTTCAGACGAATCTATTTACATGGGCAACGACAGTATTTTCTTTTACGGTGCTGGCACAGAACGTATGCGTATTGACAGCAACGGTCAAACCATGCTTTCTGGGTCTACTGCGGCGTTTGATAATACGGGTGCAGTAAACGGACTTCAGTTTCACTATACCACTACCACAGGCAAAGGAGTCATAGGTACATATTCTTCTGGTGGCTCTACTTCACTTGCGTTTCGCACTAATTCAGGTGGTGCAGGAGCCGCAACAGATCATATGGTTATTGATAGCTCCGGTAATGTTGGTATTGGTACTACTTCGCCAAACGCTTCTTTGCATATATCCCAGAACCCAGCAGTATTGGCGTTAGGCTCCACTGGATCGTCTGATCCTAGATTTGATTTTTACGATCAGGGAACGACCACTATTGGCGCTTCTATTTTTCTGGATCAATCTGAAGACATTCTGTGCCTTTTGCGAACAGCAAGTGGTAGCGCAACGGATGGTATACGTATCGACTCCAGCGGCAACTTGCGGGTTGGTACTCCTAGCCAAATAAATTCTACAAAAACTGGTATTTTTGCAAGTTCTACTACAAACTGTTTAGGTTTGCAAAACACCAACAACAGCAACTATTTGATTACTGCCTTCAATTCTTCTAGCACTGAGGTTTTCAGAGTTGCTGGAGATGGAGACGTCATTAACACAAACAACTCTTACGGTGCGATTTCAGATGAGCGCTTGAAGTCGAATATCGTTGATGCGTCTTCCCAGATTGACGATATTATGGCAGTGCAGGTCAGAAGCTATACGCTTGACTCGACAGGTGACACGCATATTGGTGTAGTTGCTCAAGAGCTTGAAGCATCTGGAATGTCTGGACTTGTTCAAACTGATAAAGAAGGCATGAAGTCAGTCAAGTACAGCGTTTTGTACATGAAGGCTATTAAGGCTTTGCAAGAAGCAGTAACACGAATTGAAACACTTGAAGCCGAAGTAGCGGCACTTAAAGGAGCTTAAAAGAATGCCATATATAGGACAAGAACCTGTTGCTGGTAACTTCGTACTTTTAGATGCGATTACAACATCTGCAACAGCTACATATGCGCTAACTAAAAATAGTGTTGCGTATTCTCCAGAGTCTTCAAGAAACATGATAGTTTCTTTGAATGGTGTTACGCAGGCTCCTGAAGCGGCTTATACAGTTTCTGGAAGCAATATTACTTTTAGTTCGGCGTTAACGGCTTCAGATGTTATTGATTATATATTAGTTCTTGGAGATGTTTTAGATATTGGTAGGCCTTCTGATGGTGTAGTAGGTACTGACCAAATGAATTATCCGTTAGGTAATTTTAGTTCAACGGGTATTGATGATAATGCAACTTCAACGGCTATTACAATTGATTCTAGTCAGAATGTTGGTATTGGCACTACGACTCCTACTACAAAGCTCCATATTGAGGGCAACACAAACGGACTTGTTACTAGCAAAGTTTTAAACACCAATACCGGCGCATCTGCTCGTGCAGATTTTACCGTTGTTTCCGACAGCGCAGATATATCAATAATAGCTACATCTGCGGCATACACAGGCGTTTCTGGCTGGGCAGACACAGGCGTTATTTCTACAAGCAGTGGCTCTAGCGGAGGTATGCTATTTAATGTGCAAGCATCTGCTCCTCATCGTTTCATGCAAGGAGCTACAAACGAGCGTATGCGTATCGACTCCAACGGCAGGGTTGGTATTAATACTTCGAGTCCTAGCGCCCGTTTTCACTTGTTAGACACAAGCAGTCAAATGGCTATTTTTGGGTCTACTTCAACAAGCACTTATGTTCAATTTAGATCAGCAACAACCACCCCAAGAGGTTACATAGGAAACGGATCAGGTCTTGTTACTGGCGCTAGTAATTCTGATTTTATCTTTAGAAGTCAAGGCGATGCTGTTATAGCTACTGGGGGTAACGCCGAGCGTATGCGTATCGACTCTAGCGGCAGGGTATTCATAGGAAAAACAAGTGATAACGACAACACAGCAGGGCATACCTTACATTCTTCTGGCTTAGCAGTGCATACCCGTAATAGTTCTTTTGCGGCAATCTTTAA
>Ga0194024_1000236_pt1 | contig 10887 bp, 10 predicted proteins | sample IW13Sep16_MG_FD_140337 | JGI IMG/M metagenome (GOLD analysis project Ga0194024, IMG submission 140337) | Freshwater microbial communities from the Broadkill River, Lewes, Delaware, United States - IW13Sep16_MG | ecosystem: Environmental > Aquatic > Freshwater > River | place: USA: Delaware...
AAGTTTTTTGATCTCGCTAAAGTCGGCCGTTTGAACTAACCCGTTTAAATCTTCTAAATCTTTGGGGGTTGTTGTCGGCTCTTTGTCCCAAAAACTACTTGAATAAATTGGTTTAGAGTTTCCGTAATCAACTTTTATTTTTGGGTATGATTTAAAATTTCTATTACTCGAATAATCAAAATCTTGATTATAATAAAAATTACTATCACGAGTAATATACGGCTCACTCGGAATAATACCTTTATTCGAATACTTTAAATTTTTATGATCGTGCCAAGTACCTAAAAACTGAAACGACTTTGTATAATTATCTAAAAGTAAAACCCTCGTATCAGTTTCAGCTTGAACAATACTTTCTAAACACTCGATAAATTTTTCATTATCTAAAAGTTTAAAGTTATTTTTTACAATCGGTCTTAAAATAACTTTACTAAAATAATAGGTGTCACTCATATCGTTAGTTAATAACGGGCTTGGTATTCTCGGGCTATTGTGCATTAAAAAACAATCGGCTCGGTCATTATCTTGGTTAAGAACTTGGAACGGGTGACAATTTTTATTATTAGTATTGCCGTTGGTTGTTATTCTAAAATGCAAAGCAATTTGATCAGCTTTTTTTGAATGCTCTTTAAAACATTTTAAAATTTTATTTATTTTTTTGGTGTAAAACTTTTTATGAATTACACGATTTGTTTCGTGGCAAAGGTACATCAAACCAAACCCGTGAGGGTTTTTTTCAAATGCTTTTTTAATTATTTCTTTGCTAAAGTGTTTTGGTTTACCTTGTATGATTAAACACATATTGACCTCTTTTTGTTAAGTTATTGTTTACGAGATAATATCGTAATCGATACTTTATTCAAATAAATATTAATTTAGTATTGTATTTTTTTAGTTAATAACCATATCTAGAACTGTTGCTTATTTATCACACTAGATGTTGTAGGTTTGCAACAGCTTTTATAAACATACTCGTTCAAACTTTGTTATTGACCTCTCAAAGTTTGGACGGGGTAAAACAACGGGCTATTTATTATATGAAACATTTATTTTCTTTATTATCTTTTTTTATTTTCTTTTTTGGAATGATCTTTTTATTCTTATCAATTAATGAACTTGGGCTAGGTTTATTACTGTCGTTGGTTGGGGTAATTCTTGGCCTAATCTTTATGGCTAAAACGAGTTAGCTATTTCTCGCTGTCTAGCCCCCTAAAAATTAAAAAAACCTTAAATATTGCTTTTAAGTATCATAAGTATTTAACGACTTATAAAAACTACTCGGCAACTCAAAAAATAAACCCGTTATAAATTTATTGAAATACTTAATTAATTTTTTTGGCATTTAAAAACAGTGCCGACTAAAAGAAAAAACTCGTTATAAAAATAACTCGTTATAAAATTATAATTAATCTTATTAATAACTTATATTTTATTTTTAAAAACACCACAGCAACAGTATAAATATTAAATATAAATTAAGTTATTTGTTTTTATTTTTAAGAATGTTTAACGAGTTTGTTTTAGCTGTTTCGGAGTGTTGAGAGTGTTGGGTGTTTTCGGTGTTTTGGGTGTTTCCGTTTTTTTTCGGTGTTTCCGTTTTATTTGATTTTAAATTTTTATAAAAACTAGGGTGTTTAAATACAAATACCATAACGAGTTAATTCTTAAATATTATTTTATTATTTTAAAAAATCCACAAATACAACCAAAAATTGAATTTTCAATTCACTATCATAAGTTGCGATTGCAAACTAGATTACGATTGCAAACCAGAAAATGTATTGACATTGAGATTGTATTGGTATAGAGAACATTTAGAAAGGTAGGTAAGGCTAAATGAAACACCAAAACATTTATTGTTTTTATTCTAATCCAATTGTTTTTATGAAACATAACTTAAAAACTTGGATAGGAACAAACGGAATTTACGATTAGAGGAGAATAAAATATGAGTGTAAATATAATTCAATCTTATTTGTTTACATTTTATAAATGGACTATAAGAATTGAGAAATTCAATAAAAAAGTAAGAGTACCTAATACAAAATTAAAAAACGAAAATTGTATTAGTTGGGGTTGTTGGTTATTTACCCTGTTGAGATAACTATAAAGGGCTATATGAAAAAACAAAAAACGTTTGATTTGAGGGGATTGTCAAAAGGATTAGAACTTATGAAATTGTTTCAATCTATTGATGATAAAGTTGACGTTACTTGCTTTGGTATATTTTTGTTGGTTTGTTTCCAAGATGGAATAAACAATGAAAACATAAAAAGCTATTTTCCAAACTTGACTAAATCTAGAGTATCAAGATGTGTGCATATCCTTTGTGATATTGCAAAAACACGAATTGATAGAAAAGGATTATCTCTTTTAAAACAAGAAATTAATCCTGAAGATTACCGTCAAAGAACTTTAATCTTAACAGAGAAGGGTAAATCTGTTAGAAGTAAGGTACTCAAATTGTTGGGCGATTAATAAAAATAAAAAGGAATAATATGCTCGACACTAGGATAACAATAAGACAAGCGATAACACAAGTAAGTGATATGGATTGGATAAGACAAAAGAATGGAATACTTAGTATTAAAAATGCTGAAGTGTTTGCTAAATACTATGGCTTTGAAAATTTATTAAATGATGTGGCTACACAAAATGTTAGAGAGTTTAAACATTTTTGTAGAACTAACTTGTCTTATAAAAATGGGACGATAAATAGAAAGCTTGCCGCCTTGTCCAAATTATGCACTTGGGCAAGAGGTATAAAAGGTTTTAAATTTAATTGGGGTATGCCTTTAATTGAATATGAAACCGAAAATAATAAACGAGAATTTGTTCTTAGTGAAGAACTTGAACAGAAGTTGCTAATGACAGCTCGTTTAAACTATAGAGATGACGAGGCAGATCTTTGGCATTGTCTTATCTTAACAGGTTGCCGAGTTAGTGAACTAATAAATCTAACTTGGGAAGATGTGCAAGGTAGCTTTATTCATTGTAGAGATACAAAGAATGATGACGATAGATTTGTACCTATATTTGATGAGGTACAAAAGATACTTGCTAAAAGAAAAAAGATGGGTTTAGAGAAACCTTTTCCTTTATCAATTCATGCAGTTGAACACGCATGGAGAACGATAAGAAAAAAACTAGGTATGGAACATGAGAAAGATTTTGTAATGCACTCATTAAGACATACTTGCATAACACGTTTACTGAAGAAGAAGATTGGTATTGAAGTGGTACAAAAAATCGTAGGTCATAAAGATATTAGAATGACACAACGATACAATCACCCCACAAAGGACGATCTTAAAGAGGCAGTAAGCAAAGTATACAACAATTAGATAAATGATAAGGTATTGCAACACTTTGGAGGCAACGGGGGGAATCGAACCCCCATACAAGGATTTGCAATACTTTGTTTCGTTTATTGACCCAACAATTTGAGGAACACATGACGAGTACACCAAATCAGAATACGACTACAAATTTACAGGATCTAGAAGAAATTAGAGAAGGAACTTGGATAAGACTTGGAAAAGATCGTTACGACAGGGCAGAAAAAAAGAATCAAGATAAAGGTCGTAATAGTGTAACACCGCCATTTGTCTATGTTCAAAAACAGTTGCTTATTCCTTTATCAGAACGAATAGAACAATTTATAAATTCACAATACAAAGTTGCAGGTAGAAGACATACCGCAAGTGAGCCGTTAAGAGATTTAGATGACCCAAAGAAAATTGCACTAATCACATTAAAGATAATAATAGATTGTATTGCCTCACATAAAACTTTAGCACAAACAGGTTTACAAATTGGAAGTATGATTGAAGTAGAAATACAAAATAATATTTTTAAAACTAAAGAACCTCACCTTCACACAGTTGTTTTAAGAGATTTATTAAAAAGAACTAGCAACGTCAAACACCGTAAACGAGTTTTTGCACATACCTTGAACAAGTACAAGGTTCAAGTTGATAAATGGGATATTAGAAAACAAGCATTAGTTGGTTTAAAATTAATTGATCTTTGTATTAAAAGCACAGGTCTTTGTCAGTTAAAAGCAGTGAGAGAAAGAAAAGATAAAACTGTAAACTATTTAATCTTGAAGCCAGAAGTAGAAAAGAAAATTAAAGATAACTCGTTTGAGTGTAGTGTATTAACACCATACTATAAAGCTATGGTCGTACCACCTAAACCATATTCAACACCTTTTAATGGTGGGTTTCATAACGAGTATTTATCTAAACAACCTTTAATTAAAACACACGATTATACCTATTTACACACATTAGATAACGACAAACTTAAAGATTTCTATGATGCAGTCAATCATTTGCAGTCAGTACCATTTAAAATTGATAAGGATATGTTTCAAATATTTAAAGAGATTTGGGACAATAATTTAAAACTCGGTAAGTTTCCCGATAGAGAAAGTTTGTTAGACGAGAAAGGTAAGCCAAAAGGTATTTACCGTGATCCAAAAGTTGATGAGATATTAGAACTTCGTATTAAATATAAACGTGATCTTAACCGAGTTTATAATGATGAGATAGCTCGATCTTCTAAAGTTTTAAATACATTAGTTGCTATTGATTTAGCAGTTGAATATTTAGAATTTGAAAGAATATACTTTGCAATCTTTTCAGATAAACGAGGTAGATTATATTGTATGGGAACTACTATCACCTACCAAACGGATCAAAAGATTAAGTCGTTAATTACTTTTGCAAATTCTGAAAGACTTAACGAGAGAGGAAAGTATTGGTTATATGTCCACGCTTCGAACACTTGGGGTAATGACAAAGTTTCTTATGATGAAAGGTATTCCTTTACAGAGAGTAAACTTAACGAGTTTATAAGTTATGCCGAGCTTCCGCTGGATAATAAAGGTTGGAACTACGCTGATAAACCAATGGAATTTTTAAATACCTGTATGAATCTTAAACGACTTCATCAAGATAACGACTTCACCTGTAATTTACCTGTGAGTATGGACGCTACCTGTTCAGGACTTCAGGTTCTTTCAATTTTAATGAGAGATGAAAACACCGCTAAAAAAGTGAATGTCTTACCGAGTATTAAACCACAAGATATTTACACAGCTGTTGCTGAGAAAGTAAAAACAGAAGTTGAACTAAAAGCTAGTCAAGGTTCTTCTGAAGCTAATCGTTGGTTGCAGTTTGGTATTACAAGGAAAATTGTGAAGCGAAATATTATGACTTATGTATACTCGTTAAAACCTTATGGTGCTAGACAACAAATCTTTGATGAATACAAAAGCATCATAGAATTTAATCCAGATAAAAAAGTTTTGGCAGATGATGGCTTTAGCGATTGTCGTTGGTTAGCTAAAATAGTTTGGGATAAAATGGAACAAGAGATTGATCTCGAGGCTCAGTTAATGAAGTGGTTTCAAGATTGTTCCAAACTATTTGCTAAAGCTAATATTATTATGAAATGGACAACCCCAATGGGTTTTCCTGTGGAAATGGACTATAGATATTTAATACCATTTAAAGTTAAAACGGCTATTAGTGGTTCGTTAGTTTATACTACTTATAGACGTGAACTTAATCGTAAAGACAGTAGGAAATATTCATCATCTGTGTCCCCAAATATTGTGCATAGTTTAGATGGGGCAATAGCACAGGCAGTTGCTTTGTATTGTAAAAATCATGAAAGACCTATTAACGATTTATTAATGGTGCATGATAGTTTTGCAACTAATCCAAATCGTATTGATGATTTACATTCTATTATTAGAAACGTAGTTGTTGATTTATTTACAGAGGATTATTTAGACGTATTATATAATGACTGGAAATCCCAGCTACCTTCAAAGTTACAAACTCGTTTAACACCACCGCCACAACGAGGTAATTTAGATATTAATAAAGTTAAAGAAAGTTTGTATTTTTTTAGTTAAATGGTTGCGATTGCGAGACTAATACTTATATTATGAAATCTAAACGAAAGGGCAATACAATGAAATTATTTGTTTATGGAACACTAAAGGAAGGCTACGCATTAAATCATGTGTTATCAAAAAGTAAAAAATTAGGTGAGTACATTACTAAGAAAAAAGGTTTTATGATGACAGGTTTTTGGTTTCCTTATATTTTTGAAAAAGAAGGATCTAATTATTCTATTAAAGGAGAACTTTATGAAGTTGATAAAGATGATTTAAGAAACGCAAATAGAATTGAATTAGGTGCGGGCTACGAGTTTAAAGAAATTGATGAAGATGTATGGGGCTATGTTTATCCTAAACAAATTGATTCTAAATCTTTAAATATTATTACTAATAAAGATAAAAAATATTACGAATGGAGAAATTTTAATGATATGCGAGATTTGTAAAATTAGAAAAGGAGTTGTTTATTTTGGTAAAACTCTTTTCTGTGCAATCTGTGGTCTTGCATACTCTAAAAACAACTTTTCTTGTAAGTTAATAGTCTCGCTTACGAGATATTCTCACAAAGGATAACAAACATAGAGGCTCTCTTGGAGGTAAAACACTTATGATAAATGAAAAACAAATACACACTACTGAAATAGGTACAGGAAATTATCCTTATTTATTTACACCAGATACTCAATATGAGAAGAATGGTGTTTATTCAGTAAAACTTGTTTTATCCGATAAAGATTCAAAACCTATAGTTAAACTATATGAAGAAACTTTAAAGGCTAGACAAGAAAAAGAAAACACACAGAAACGATCACCTCATGATCAATACAAAGTTTTAAAAGACGGAGGTATTGAGTTTAAATTTAAGCTTAAAGCTAAAGTTACAATGAGAGACGGAACTGACTTCGAGCAAAGACCGAAGATTTTGAATGCAGATAAAACAGTGGCAGAACAACAAGCTGTTTACAGTGGTTCAAAAATGAAGATCGCCTTTCAAGCTATATCTTGGCACAACAACCTACAAGGTGTTGGTGTTACGTTAAGATTGAAAGCTGTTCAGTTAATAGAAATCGTTTCTGAAAAACCAAAAGGTAATGGAGATAGTAATTCATCTTCTGATTACGACTATGGTTTTGAAGAAGAAAAAGTTTCCAACAATGTACCTAGTGGGAAAAAAGAAGTTTCCGTTTCGCAAGAAGCGGACTTCTAAGTATCGTAGTGGGCTTGAAGAAAACGTAATTAATAATTTAAAACAAAGGAAAGTTAGTTTTGGTTATGAACAACGTGTTGTATGCTACTTCAAGCCCGCCACGAAACATAAATACACCCCAGATATTGAATTGGAAAATGGAATACTTATTGAAATTAAAGGTTTCTTTAAAAGAGAAGATAGAAAGAAACATCTATTGGTTAAAGAACAACACCCAAATCTTGATATTAGATTTGTTTTTGGGAACTCAAAAAACAAAATCTACAAAGGTTCAAAAACAAGTTACGCAGATTGGTGTACTAAAAACGGATTTCAATTCGCAGATAAAATTATTCCTAATGAATGGATAACAAATAATCGGGAGGAACATGACAGAGATAAACGACAAAATTAAAGAAGTTATAGATAGTAATAAAAACAAAAATAAAATTGAAAAAGATTACAAAACTTTATTAAAAGAAAACGAAGATTTAAAAGAAGAAAAAAGAGTTTTGTATGTAAGTATTAGAAACTTACAAGACATGGAAGAAGCTCATAAAAAAGTTAATGGCGTTCTTCAAAGACAGATTAGTGAACTTCAATTAAAAATTAAAAGAATGGAAGAAGACCGCCTCAATGCAGGCAGAATGGGTGGTCACGATGAATAATGATGATGATAGTCAATTTGTTAAACACTTACCGTGTACGCATTGTTCATCTAGTGACGGAATGGCTTTATACTCTGATGGCCATACTTTTTGTTTCGTGTGCAATACTACTGTTCGGAATGATGATAATAATGTGGTGGTTACAAGCGATACTAGGACAGATTTACTTGATGGTAAAACCGTTAGTTTACCAAGTAGGAAACTTACTTATGAAACTTGTGAAAAATGGGATTACAAAGTTTCAGAATATAATGGACAACCTGTTCAAGTAGCAACTTATTACGATAAAAATAAAAAACCTGTATTTCAAAAGTTAAGATTTAAAAACAAAGACTTTAAAACTCTTGGAGATATAAATAAAGCTACACTTTATGGCCAACACTTATGGAATAGTGGTGGTAAAATTTTATGTATTTGTGAGGGAGAGATAGACACTTGTAGTTTGTCTCAATTATTTAATCATAAATATGCGGTAGTAGGAATACCTAACGGAGTTAACGGGGCAGTTAAGTCGTTAAAGAAACAACTCGAATATTTAGAAAGCTTTGAACAGGTCATCTTATTTATGGATCAAGATGATGCGGGTCAAGAATGTGCTAAAAGATGTGCAGAACTATTATCTGTAGGTAAAGCTAAAATTGCTACGTTTGCTCTTAAAGACGTAAACGAAATGTTAGTTAACGGGTTAGGTGCTGATGTCATAAAAGCTATGTGGGAAGCTAAGACTTACCGACCTGATGGCGTTGTTGCTGGTGAAGAACTTTGGGAAGTAATTAAAAAAGAAGATGAAAAAGCAACGGCATTTTATCCTTACGAAGGACTTAATAGAAAACTTTTTGGTATTAGAAAAAGAGAGATAGTTACAATAACTGGTGGTTCAGGAATAGGTAAGTCGTTAATGACTAAAGAAATTGCTTACCATTTAATTAAAGAAGGAAAAAGGATTGGAATTATATCTCTTGAAGAAAGTTTAAAAAGAACTTGTGAAGGAATAATTGGTTTACATTTAAACAAACCTATTCACATAGATAGAAGTAATGTAACTGAAATAGAATTAGAACAAGCATATAAAGAAACAATAGGTAATGGAAAAGTATTTTTATATGATCATTGGGGTTCAGTAGAAGAAAATACAATTATAAATAAGATTAAGTATTTTGCTAAAGCATTAGACATAGAATATTTATTCATAGATCATATTTCAATTATTGTTAGTGGACTAGAAACTAATGATGAAAGAAAAACTATTGATTTGTTAATGACTAAACTTAGAGCATTAACAGAACAATTAAATATTGGTGTTATAATAATTTCACATTTAAAAAGACCAGAGGGAAACAAAGATCATACTGATGGTTTAAAAACTTCTTTAGGCCAATTAAGAGGCTCGGGTTCGATTGGTCAATTAACTGACATTTGCATTGGTTGTGAAAGATCAACTTCAGATGCAGAAAATTCTAAAAAGACAACAGTAAGAATATTAAAAAATCGTTTTGCAGGAATAACAGGAATTGGAACTGTTCTTCAATACAATTCAGAAACAGGGAGACTTAAAGAATATGAAACAACCAATAATTTTTGATATAGAAACAGATGGTCTAAACCCATCTAAAGTACATTGTTTAGTCTTGCAAAAAGATGGAAAAGAAATTTCGTTCGTAGGACGGGATATACCGAAAGGTATTGATTTACTTGCCGACAATTTAATCGTGGGACACAACGTTATTAAGTACGACCTCCCTGTCTTAAAACGTTTGTATAATTACTCTCATAGCCCTGAGTTAGTCCATGACACATTATGCCTAAGTCGTCTTATCTACCCTGACATAGCAAATAGTGTTGATTTCAAATTGTTGGCAAGTGATCGAATAGAAAAGTCTAGTGTTGGAAAACACAGTTTAAAAGCTTGGGGACAAAGATTAAACTTTCACAAAGGAGACTTTGCTGAAGTAAATACTTTTGATGTCTTTACACCCCAGATGTTAGAGTATTGTATTCAAGACGTTAAACTAACATCATTACTTTATAAAAAGCTTTTAGAAAAAGGATTTAGTAAAGAAAGTATAGAATTAGAGCATGAAGTTGCAAACATTCTTAAACTACAAGAAGAAAAAGGTTTTGGCTTTGATGAAGAAAAAGCAAAAGAACTTCATGTTAAATTATTAGGTAGAACACATGATCTTAAATTAGCTTTAGAAAATAGATTCCCAGATTGGCAAGTTGATCTTGGAGAGTTTGTACCAAAAGTTAATAATAAAAAATTAGGATATACAAAAGGTGTAGCTATAAGAAAATCTAAAACAGTTAAATTTAATCCATCAAGTCGCCAACATATATCAAATAGATTAATGGAACTAAGAAAATGGAAACCTAAAAAGTTTTCTGAAACAGGTTTACCAATAGTAGATGAAGAAGTTTTATCTCATTTAGATTACCCAGAAGCTAAAGAACTTAATGAATATCTATTAATAGAAAAAAGATTAGGTATGTTAATTGATGGTAAGAATGGTTGGTTAAAAGTCGTTAAGAAAGGCAGAATACATACCAACTATATAACGAATATTACTACAGGAAGAATGAGCTCACGTTCTCCTAATCTTCAACAAGTACCAAGTATTAATTCTCCTTATGGTAAGGAGTGTAGAGAACTTTTTATCCCCTCTAAAAGTTATGTGTTAGTGGGTTGTGACGCTAGTGGATTAGAAGCTAGATGTCTAGCCCACTACATATATAATTACACGGGTGGAAAAGAATATGTGGATCTAATTTTAAATGGAGACATACATACTTACAATCAAAAGAATTTAGGATTAAAAGATAGAAACTTAGCTAAGACAATTCTTTATGCGGTACTTTATGGGGCTAGCTCTCGTAGAGTTATGGAAATTCTTGATTGCACAATGCAACAAGCAAAAGAAGTTTTAGATAAATTCTTTTTAGTCTTACCATTCTTAAAAGAAATTAAATTTGATATTATAGATAAACTTGAAGGTGTAGGTCATATCAAAGCTATTGATAAACGAATACTTACAATAAGAAGTAACCATTCGAGTTTAAATGCTTTGATTCAAAGTTGTGGGGCAATACTTATGAAAAAAGCTCTAACAATACTTTGG
>Ga0194024_1000237_pt1 | contig 10801 bp, 7 predicted proteins | sample IW13Sep16_MG_FD_140337 | JGI IMG/M metagenome (GOLD analysis project Ga0194024, IMG submission 140337) | Freshwater microbial communities from the Broadkill River, Lewes, Delaware, United States - IW13Sep16_MG | ecosystem: Environmental > Aquatic > Freshwater > River | place: USA: Delaware...
AGCTAACTCAGCAGTGGGTGGTTATGATATTGATAACTCTTTGAAGTTTGAATCTGATAATAGTGAGTATCTTGTAAGGTCACAAACTCAAGGTAACCAACAAACTTGGACTTTTAGTACATGGATTAAAAGAAGTGAGATTTGTAAATCTATACACACTTATACAGGCTCTCAGCCTTACCAAGCAATATTTGGAGCAGGAAGTGCAAGTGCAGATAATAATACTCAATTATCGTTTTATGGAGATGGCTCTAATGACGATTACTTGGTTATGTATTTAGATAATGGTGGTTCAAGATATTTGCATGGTGTAGTAGCAAAAGCATTTAGAGATACTGCTGCTTGGTATCATATTGTATGGGCTATTGATACAACACAGTCTACGGGAAGTGATAGGTCTAAAGTTTATGTTAATGGAGTTTTACAAACATTAAGTAGTGAAACAGACCCAGTTTTAAATTCATCTACTAGAGTAAATGATAATAGTGGTAACATAGCTATTGGCTCGATTGGTTATGCTCCAAATCTTTTAATGAACGGATATTTAGCAGAAACTGTTTTAATTGATGGACAACAGCTGACAGCATCAGACTTTGGACAATTTGATGCTAATACAGGTATTTGGAAGCCTAAAAATGTTAGCGGTCTTAGTTTTGGAACCACAGGATTTTATTTAAAATATGATAATGCATCATCACTTGGAGCAGATTCAAGTGGTAATGGTAACAACTTTACTGCAACCAACATCACATCCGCAGACCAAGCAACCGATACACCAACTAACTCATTTACTACTTTTAATGACAAATGTTTTTATATTAATACACAAGTAGCAGCAGAGGCTATTGTTAGAAAAGGAAACACATCATGGGAAACTACTCGTGCTTCTTGGTGGCGAACTGGTATTAGTATCAATGGTGTAAGTAATGGTAAGTGGTATGCAGAGTTTAGTGCCAATACCACTACATTTATGGTAGGTGTAGGCTCTTATGACAGAATAGATGGTACAGTTGATAACGGATTAAATACTCATTTAGGTGCATCAAATACTAATGCTATTGGTTTTTATTTAGCTAATGGTCGTTTATTTGAAAATGGAAGTTTAACTATTGGCTGGGGTGGAACTGCTAATTCTAATGATATTATAGGAATAGCTTTAGATATGGATAATGGTAAAGTTTATTTTGCCATCAACAATACTTGGCAAAACTCAGCAGACCCAGCAGCAGGTACAGGTGGAGTATCTTTAACTTACCCTAGCGATGCTTATTACATGGGAGTTTCTTTTTATGGAGTTAATGAATGTAAAGGAAACTGGGGTGGATATACAGATATTTCTATAGCATCAGGAAATGCAGATGCAAACGATTATGGAAACTTTGAATATGCACCACCAACAGGTTATTATGCTTGGTGTACTAAAAACTTAGCGGAGTTCGGATAATATGGCTTATACAAATATAGACGACCCATCAGCATACTTTCAGACTGCTTTATATACTGGTAATCTTACAAGTGGTACATCTATAACCAATGATGGTAATAGCGATTTACAACCTGATATTTGTTGGATTAAAACTAGAAGCAGTAGTACATATAACCATGTATTTACAGATTCAAGCAGAGGCTCTACAAAAGTATTAACAGTACAAGGCACTGATGCAGAAGCAAATGTTACTAACAGTGTTACATCATATAATACTGACGGATTTACTTTAGGTGACTGGGGGCATGTAAACTATACTGGAGTTACTTATGCAGCTTGGCAATGGGCTGTTAATGGTGGAACAACTAGCTCCAATACTGATGGAAATATAACTACAACAGTTCAATCAAATGCTACAGCAGGTATAAATATACTTACTTACACTGGTAATGGAACAGCAAACCAAACTATCGGACATAATTTAGGCGTTACTCCGACCATTTGGATATTCAAAAGACTAGATGCTGGTAGCAGTTGGGTTGTGGGTGCTAGTACTGGTGCTTTTTTTGGTGGCACAAGCAACTTTTTAATATTAAATGGTACAAATACCATACAAACTTCAAACAATATTTTTGGAGCGTCTGCTGCAAACTCAGACCTTATGCGAATTGGAAGTCAAACCGATGTAAATGCAAGTGGTGGAACTTATGTTTGTTACGCTTTTGCATCTAAACAAGGCTTTAGCAAGTTTGGAACTTATGAAGGAACTGGATTTGGAAATGGTCCTTATATCTATACGGGATTTAAACCTGCTTTTGTTCTCATGAAAAACTGCAATACAATAGATAATTGGATATTATTAGATAATAAACGAGACGGTTATAATCCAACTGAGAAATATTTAATGCCAAGTTCAATATCTGATGAATCAACCAATGTAGATGCAGGTAAGATAGATATATATAGTAATGGATTTAGAATAGTTACAAGCTATCAATCAATTAACAAAGGTAGTGATAAAATATTTTACATGGCATTTGCAGAAAATCCATTCGTAACATCAACAGGCATACCAACCACAGCAAGATAGGAGTAATACATTATGTGGGCATTAGTAGAAAACAATAACGTAGTAAAAGTCTTTACAAGACCTACAGCAATAACCATAGGAGATATAAACTATCCTAGTAATATTATGTCTGTATGGTCTAGCGAAGAGTTAGAAGCTTTAGGGATTTATGAGGTTACTATTGATAATAGCAATCTTAAAGATAAAGAGTACTACATAAACGGTCAAGAGTCTTTCACTTTTGAAGACGGTGTAGTTACTAAAAGTTTCGGCACAGCTACTGCAAAAGAAGTAGACGATGTGACAGACGATGAAGGCAATGTTATTAGAGGTCTTAAATATCATCACAAAGCTACAATCAATGCACAAGCTGGAAGCATCCTACAAGGCACTGACTGGTACGTTATACGTGAGGCTGATGGTGGTACAGCAGTACCTGCTAACATAAGCACATGGAGAGCCTCAGTGCGTTCTAAGGCTAATGAAATGTGTACAGCTATAGACGGTGTTGCAGATGTAGATGCTTTAGCAGCTTTATACGAATACGACATTGAAACACAGACAAGACCACTTGGTGAGTTTCCGGTACTAGGAGAATAACATGGAACTGTCAGCTTATATCGTTTGGAATGTTTTTATAACACTTGTTCTTGCTCCTCTACTATACAGTATTAGACAGAACAGTAACGAGATACAAAGAATTGGTATATTGCTGAACAGGACTCGTGAAGAACTTGCAAGAGAATACGTGACTAAGCAAGAACTCAAAGACGACTTTGAAATGCTTATGGACCGTGTACAAAAAATTGATGAAAAGCTTGACAAATTGTTTGAAAGACAGTAAAATAATAGATGAACACTAAAAAAAGTAAAAAGACTAAGAAGTTTCCTGCTTCGACTTTAGTTATATCTATTACTACTGTACCTTCAAAGCTTTTGAAGACTTTAACACGTAGGAAGAAAAAGAATGGCAAAACATAACCAAAAGAAAAAAAGAACTAAGAAGTATACTGGTGGCAGAGCTAGAGTAGCTGCTGAAAGACAAGATTACCGTGCCGGTGGTCGTGTTGGTTATGCTAGGGGTGACGTGGTAGTTGATCCAGAAACTGGCGAAGTTAGAGAAAGAACAGAAGATCTACGAAACGATACAGGTAATACACCTGCTCCAGCTCCTACACCTGCTCCAACGCCTGCTCCTACGCCAGCTCCAACTCCTGCTCCTACGCCATCACCTGATGAAACTGAAGAAGAAAGACTTGCAAGAGAAGAGGCTGAAAGATTAGCTGCTGAAAAAGCTGAAGCTGAACGAATTAGAGGATTATCTCAAACTCAACAAGAAACTGAATTTCAACAAGAACGTAGTGCTAGAATGATTGAGACTGGAAAACAAGCTCAAGATATAGCTCAAGGAGTTTTACCTGAAAACATTCCACAAATTCCTGATCCAAAAAAAATTAGCAGAAAAGGAACAGAAATAACTCCAGAAGAAGCACAAGAGCTTCAAATGAAAGCAACTCAAGAAGCTAAAGCAGCTACTGTGGGTGCAGTAGATCCTGAAACAGTTTCTACAATTGATGAAGTTTCTAAAGCTGCTCAACCTAAACCTTTTGAAGTAGCTACTATTGGAGCAGAAGATGTTGCTCAAGTTCCTGAAAATGCAGTAGTTAAGGCAGCAACAGGAACAGTTTCTCCTGAAATTTCTGAGACATTAGCTGAAGCTGCTGGTGTTCAAGCAGTAGCTCCTATCGAAGCTGCTAAAGTAGAAATAGTTCCGGGTGCTGTTCAAGAAAGAGTAGTTGGAGTTATTAGTCCTGAAGCTAAAGCAGAAGCTGCTAAAGTTGCAGGAACTACACTTGCAAGAGTTACTAGAGCTAAAAAGCAACTACGAAATGCTGGTTTATCTGAAGAAGATATTGCAGAACTTGGTAATGACCCTGAAGCTCTTGAAGCAAGACTTACAGATTTTACAGAAGAACAAAGAGGTATAGTAGAAGGATTACCTGAAGAAGCTTTAGTATCTAATCAGATTGATAGTTTATTATCAGGAATTGAAGAAGGAAATATACCGCCTTGGGCTGCTCCTGCTGTTGCATCAGTAGAGGCTATGTTAGCTCAAAGAGGTTTAAGTGCTTCTACAGTTGGTAGAGATGCTTTACTTAATGCTATTATTACTTCTGCTCTTCCAATTGCTCAAGCTAATGCTCAAGCTATACAGCAAAGCGTAGGACAACAAAAAGCTATTGAAGCTACTGCTGCTTTAAAAGATGCAGAGATGGCTCAACAAACAGCTTTGTTTAATGCTCAAAATGTATTTAACATGGATATGGCTCAGTTTAATGCTGATCAACAAAGAGCTATAAATAATTCAAAATTTTTTCAAACTGTTAGTTTAACAAACGCTAACATGGAACAACAAGCTGTAATACAAGATGCAGTCTTAATGTCTCAAAGAAACTTAGCAGAAGCTGATCAGAATACAAAGTTTGCTATTCAAAATGCTCAATCATTTTTAGCTATGGATATGGCTAATTTAAATAATCAACAACAATCAAATGTTCTTAAAGCCCAACTTACACAACAAAGACTTTTAAGCAATCAATCAGCACAAAATGCTGCATTACAATTTAATGCTACAAGTCAAAACCAAGTCAATCAGTTTATGGCTAGTATTAAAGCTCAAACAGATCAGTTTAATGCTGCTCAAGTTAATGCTATAAGCCAATTTAATACTCAACAAAAAAATGCTGCGGAAGCTAGAAGAGTTGCTAACGAATTTGAAGCTGCTAAGTTAGAAGCTCAAATGGCTACAGACATAGATAAATTTAATTCTCAACAAGCTTTTGCTAGAGAACAATTTAATACACAAAATGCTACCGCAATAGCTCAATCAAATGTAGCATGGAGAAGACAAGCTAATACAGCTGATACCGCAGCTATTAATGCAGTTAATCAACAAAATGCACAAAACGCTTTTGGATTAACCGCAGCAGCACAAAACTTTTTATGGCAAGAACTTCGTGATGAAGCAGATTTTATCTTTAAAAGATGGGACAACGAAGAACAACGTAAAGCATCTTTAATGGTTGCAGCTTTAGGCAACGAAGGAGCAACTGCAAAAAATAGTTCATGGAGTTCAAACTTACAAGCTATTACTAAATTAGTAGATGGTTGGTTAGATTAGGAAAAAATATGGGAAAGTTAAGAAAATTAGGAAGCAAACTTGCTAGTGGAATTAGAAAGATAGGTCGTAAAGTTAAAAAAGCTTTTTCAAAAATAACAAGAGCTTTTGGCAAACTTGGACCTCTTGGACATCTTGCAATGTTTTTTATACTTCCGGGAATGGGTAATGTTCTAACGTCATGGATGGGACAATTTGGAAAAACTGTTATGAATTTTTTACCCAAAGGATTTGGTCAAACTTTAACAAATATCGGAAGCCGAGTAATGAAAGGAGCATCTTATGTATTTGATAATACAATTGGAGCTATTCATAGAACTATTAGTGGAGCTTTGACAAGAGGATTAGATATTGTTAGTAGTCCTTTTACAGGAACTGGTCCGGGTCTTGGAACTAGATTAGAAAACTTTGTAACAAGTGTAAATGAAGGTATTCAAAATAAACTAGGACCAGATGTTACTCCAGAAATAGCTAATGCTCAAAATATTGAATTAACTGATCAAGAAATTTATAATCAAACAGGAGTTTCAAAAGAAATAGCACAAGCTTCTACTGCTGAAATAAAAAGTATTCAAGGATTATCTAAAGGATTTAAAGATCCTGTATATCAATTTAATGAAGCTACAGGAAAATATGAAATATTTGAAGCTAAAGACTTAGAAGCATTTAATACTGGAAAAGTCACAGACCTTCCTAAACCTAAAGTTGTAGAGGTAACTCCAAAGCAAAAAGGAATTATAGATAGAGGATTAGACAAATATAAAGAATTTAAACAAACTGTAAAAACTACAGCAATTCCGGGAACTGAAATTAGTATAGGAGAAGCAGCTGCTGTAGGTAAAGATGCTACTGCTTTATACGGAGCTTATGAATATTTTAATCCTGAAAATGTGGATACTCCTTTTTACAACCCACTAACAAACTATGCAGATGATCTTTTAAGTCTTACACAACGTAATCAATTTTCAACAAGTAATATGGAACAAGCAAACTTTATAAGCTTACCAGAATTTGGAAGTTCAAAAAGTTTATATGATCTAGGTCAAGCTTATGTTCAAAATACTTATGGTAATATTGCTCAAGGTACAGACCCATTAGCACTAGCTTTACAATCTCCGGGTTATGGTTTTAATTTTAATCAGTATGCTCTTTATGGAATTGGAGGAGAAGAATAATGGCAGTTTATAATCCTAATGCAATTAATCCTGATGCAATGCAATATGTTTTAGACGGACCAGTAGCTGGACAATCTTTAACAAACTCACCAGATCAAAAATATCCTTGGGAACAAGCTCCTGAATTTACTTCAGTTAAAGCAGCTACAGAAAAAATATTTTTAGATTTATTAAAAGATGATAACTTAGAAACAGTTACAACTTTAATGGCTAATCAAACGCCTGTAGCTGATATAGCTCAAGTATTATTATTTACTGGTTTTACAAAAGGTAAATTTAATCCTGATTTGATGATGTCTTTAATGGAACCAACAATGTATATGCTTATGTCAATAGCAGAAAAGGTTGGTATAGATCCTGTTCTTTCTAGAGATGAATCTCAAGATACAGCAATAGACGATGAAGATACTACACAAATTCAAGAAGGTTTAGAATTAGCAGAAAAAAGAAAAATACCCGAAGGTGCAGAAGCTCCAAAAAGTATTAGGGATTTAAAAGTTGCAAATGTTAGTCCTAGCTCTGTAGGTCCTGATATTAAAAAACAATTAGAAACATTAGATACAAGTAAATTAAAAGCAAGTTTATTACAAAAACAACAGCCTATGCCAGTTGAAAGCAAAGGTATCTTAGAAAAACAAGGAGCATAAGATGGCTGAGAGTTATTCAGACATAATTAAAAATTATAAAAATATGAGTGTAGAAGAACTTGGTAGTTCTTTATTAGCTAGAAAAGATGATTTACAAAGACAAGCTCAAAAGTCTGCAAAGAAAGATGCTCGTATTCAACAAGCACTTGCTGTTATGCTTGGTACACAGGCTGTATTTAAAAACGCTTTTGGTAGAAGACAAAAAGAAATTCAAGCTACTCAAAAGTTAGATTTATTAAACGTAGAAAGTGATGCTAAAACTATTAATAATATTTCAGCTATTACTCGTATGATACCCCAAGACTTTACTAAAGCTGTAAAAGCTGACGGTACTGCTTACACATTAGAAGAAAATGTAGATAGATTCTTTTCTGATCCTGCAAAATATGTTCCTTTTATGGAGAAAATGGATCCAATCGTTACCAAACAATTAGAATTTACTGGTGATCAAACAACAAAACTAAGCCCAGAGTATAATGCTACTTTAGAAGTTATGAGTAGAGAAGTATTAAGTAATATGTTAAAAGACGATAACTATGTAAAATTTGTATCTGGTCTTGAAAGTCTTTATAATAATGAGACAAGAGACTACAATGAATTATTAAGAAGAGGGCTTGGTGTTACCGCAAAAGAATTAGAAGGTCTTAAAAGAAAACACTATGCAAATTTAGAAGAAACATACAGAGATCAAACAGGTATTTTTAATCCAAAAGCCTATACAGGAATTTTAAAAGAAATAGGATTAATGAAAGAAAAAGAAGGAGAAATTAATTTATTTAGAAATTTAAAAGAAACAGATGTAAAAACTCCTACATTAAATGAAGCATTAGATGTGTTAGAATTAAAAGGAATTATTATTCCTGCATTAGATAAAGCTATTGCGTCTGCTAAACTTTCTCCAACTCATTATACTACAAAGGCTATGTCTAAACAATATGAGCCTTTAAAAGAACAACTACTTATGGTAACTTTACCAAGCTTGGCAAGAGATGTAAAGCGAGAAAGAGTTTTTGAAAAATATAGATTAAATCATTACATTGATGATGGATACTTTAACGGTCTTAAAAAGAATATTGAGCGAAATGATTTTATGCAAAAACAACTGCAAAATGATACAGTTGCTATTACATTAAGATTAAAAGAAGATAGAGGATTTGCGACTGAGTTATTTAAACAAGTAAAACCTAATGCTACTCCTCAAGAAATTCAATCTTTTTTAGGTGATATAAGAAACGAAGAATTTAGAAATAAATTTTCTATGTTAGTAGCTTTAAAAGTTGGATCACAAGATCCGGGAATGTTTAGTTCTGAAGAATATGTAGGGACAAGAATAGCAGAGATGGGAAGAAAAAGCGAAGTAAATGTTCCATCATATATGAAAAATGTAATTGGTTACGATGCTGATAAAGCAAGAGAAAACATTAGTATTTTAACAGAGCCAATGTTTACCAACGATAAAAAAACTGGTGCATTTATTCCAACAGATTCTTATAATAAACTTTCGAATGAAAATAAAATTATAGTTTATGATAAGCAGATAAAAGAAATTCAATCAGCTCCTATTTCTCCACAGTCAAGACAAGGAGCTATGAATGTTCTTTTTGAAACTGTTCCAAATCCTAGAGGAGTTGATCAAGAAGAATACTTAGTACAGCTTCAACAAAAAGAAGTAGAAGAACGAGCAGAAATTATTGGAGAGCAAACTCCATTTGAAAGAATTACTAAAGGAACTCCAGAAGTACAAGCAAAAAAACAACTTGAAAAAGAACAAGTAAGAGCTTTATCATCTACAGTAGCTAATCAATTTAGGGATATTCAACAAGAACTAAATAGTTTGCCTAGAAATGTTACAGGAGTAGAGTCTTTCTTTACTGAAACTCCGTCTGAAACTTTAAGTCGAGAAGCTAATTGGAAAAATGTTTTAACTGTTAAAGATATTTTAAAAGAAAAATATAATATAACGACTGGTTCAGGTAGAGATGGTATTAATAATATTTATACTTCTGCAAGAATTAAAGAGGAACTAGAAAAAAATCCTGAAATTTATCAAGATATAATGAATATTGTTACTGATTTAAAAGAAGGTAAAGAAATTGTAAAAGAAACTTATATGGCACCAGCAATGACAGAAATTCAAAGTCCTTTTGGCTCTGAGATATTTACTCCAAAAGCTGTAGGTGAAGATGTGACAGTAGAAGCTATTAGAGCTGTTACAAATCCCGAAGATAAAGCTGCTAGGTCTTTACTTTTACAAACTGCTTTATTAGAATCTAAATATGGTAACGATAGAAATACTTTTAAACGAGAAGGTTCTTCTGGAATATTTCAAATTGAAAAAGATCAAGCGTTTGCAGAAGTTCAACGTAGATTAAAAGATCCAACAATTGGTGCAAATCTAAGACGATATAATGATCAACTTAAAGAAAAGTTTGGTCCTGAGTTTGATATGACTACTGCTACTTATAAAGACTTAGAAAAACCTGTATATGCTGCTGCATTTGCTAGAGCTTACTATATGACAAAAGCTGCTTCTCTTCCATCTTTAGAAGATATTGAAGGACAAGCTAATTATTGGAAAACTCATTACAACACTTCTAAAGGAAAAGGCACAGTAACAAGATTTATCAGAGAAGCCATAGGCATAGACGATGAATTAATGCAACAACTATTAGCAGATTAAAAGGAGGCTTAGTTGAACTATCAAGACCAACAAGGCTTAAATGATTTTATACAGTGGCTAGACTATCAAGATAAAGAACCTAGTAAAAAGGTTTCTGATCAAAAAGCTGTTCAAGAATTTATATCTGTTAAAGAAGAAGAGCCTACCTATTCTACTCCTCAATCTTATACCGCTGTATCCCCAGCAGATACTCCATCAACTTTAGGATATAATTATAGTTTAACAGATCTTGAAAATGATCCAGAATTTGCTAGTATAGCTGGAAGATTTTTAGAAAGTCTTGGAGAGTCAGAAGATATTTTTGAATATTTACGAGATGAAGATTTTAGTTTATCAGCTGCTGCTGTTAGAGCTTCACAAATTGGTCAGTGGTCTGAACAACAAAAACAAGATTATGTTTATTTAAGAAGTAAGTTTGATAATGCAGACTTAAGAGGCTTTAGAGAAAGATTTAATCTTGTAAAAGATTTGGGTATAGATATAATAGCTGACCCAGTTAATTATTTAACATTGCTTTTTGCTGCTCCAACTTTAGGTGCTTCTTTTGGCGGTAGAGCTGCTGGAGGTGCTTTAGCAAAAACAGGTCTTAAACAATTAATAAAATCTCAAGTAGGTCAACAAGCAAC
>Ga0194024_1000241_pt1 | contig 10734 bp, 16 predicted proteins | sample IW13Sep16_MG_FD_140337 | JGI IMG/M metagenome (GOLD analysis project Ga0194024, IMG submission 140337) | Freshwater microbial communities from the Broadkill River, Lewes, Delaware, United States - IW13Sep16_MG | ecosystem: Environmental > Aquatic > Freshwater > River | place: USA: Delaware...
AAGCCGCGTCGTACTCCTTCTCACCCCAAGAAGTCCCACATTGTGAAGGCTTGTGAGGGCGGGAAGGAGAAGATCATTCGTTTTGGGCAGCAGGGTAAAAAGGTCGGAACCGTTTCGGGTACGGCTGGAAAGCCCAAGAAAGGCGAGTCCGCACGGATGAAGGCGAAGCGCAAGTCATTTAAGGCCCGCCACGGCAAGAATATTGCCAAAGGCAAGATGAGCGCAGCTTATTGGGCCGATAAGGTTAAGTGGTAGTGCCTAGCAAGTCTAAGGCACAGCACAAATTCATGGCGGCGGTGGCTAATAACCCCCAGTTCGCTAGACGTGCTGGTGTCCCACAGAGCGTGGGGCGTGAGTACATGAAGGCCGATGAAGGCCGTAAATTTGAAGGAGGTGGTCCAGTGTCTAATTGCGGTACCAAAAGGATGAATGTGGGTGGGATGGCTGGTGCTACTCGCCGCACTGCGTCGCAGAAAGAAGGCTTTCCTGATTTAAACAAAGACGGCAAAGTCACTCGTGCAGATGTCCTCAAAGGTCGTGGTGTCGAAGGTATGAACTACGGCGGTAAAGTTAAGAAGATGAACAAAGGCGGCATGTGCCGTGGTAATGGTATCGCTCAGCGTGGCCAGGGCAGGATAAATATACGATGATGGAATGCAGAGGTATGGGCAAAATCAGGCCCATAGCCTTAAAAAAAGGTGGATCAGTTAAAGACGAGTGTTACCGTAAGGTGAAGTCACGCTATAAGGTGTTCCCCTCTGCATATGCTTCTGGTGCCATAGCTAAGTGCCGTAAAGTCGGTGCAAAGAACTGGGGTAATAAGTCCAGTGGCCGTAAGAAAGACTAAAAAAGGCGCCGCTTTAAAGCGGTGGTTTAAGGAAGATTGGAAAGACGTTCGCACGGGAAAAGCCTGCGGACGCAAAGAAGGTGAAAAGAGGGGTACGCCTTACTGTAGACCCACCAAACGAGTCTCTAGTAAGACTCCTAAAACCTCTGGCGAGATGACCGCAGCAGAGAAGAAGAAAAGGATAGCCCAAAAGAAAAGACTGGGACAACCTGCGGGTAAACCTAGAAGAGTAGAGTCTTTACGACGTAAGAAGAAGGTGGCGAAGAAGAAGTAATGGCTAAAGGTGTAAACCACTATTACAAAGATGGAAAGGTGCATAGAGGTGGTATGCACAAGCACGATGATGGAACTCTTATGACAGGCAAAACAATGTCTAAGAACTCCAAAAAGCTTTTCCACTACAAAGACTTATCTAAGACCGCGCAGAAGAAAGCGCGGGAAAGTTGGGGCAAATAATGGCTACTTCCGGTACTGCCACATTCAATATGGACTTCACGGAGATCGCTGAAGAAGCGTGGGAACGTGCGGGCCGTGAAATGCGTTCGGGCTATGACTTGCGTACTGCGCGTCGGTCTATGAACCTCCTTACTATTGAGTGGCAGAATCGTGGCATCAATATGTGGACGATTGAGGAGGGCACGGTATCCCTTGTACAAGGCACAGCAACTTATAGCCTGCCAGCCGATACCATTGATTTGTTGGAGCATGTTGTACGCACTAACGATGGTAATGCTACCACTCAATCTGACCTTAGTATTTCCAGAATAAGTATTTCTACGTATGCCAGTATTCCTAATAAGCTTACCCAGGGGCGCCCTATACAACTGTATGTGGATCGTGGGCAAGCGAACCCTAGCGTAACTGTATGGCCTGTACCGGACGGTACAACTACCTACACGCTGAAATACTGGCGTATGCGTCGTATCGAGGATGCTGGAGCAGGAGTTCAAACCCCTGACGTAAATTTTAGATTTTTGCCGTGTCTAGTAGCTGGGTTAGCGTACTACATAGCTCAAAAAGACCCGGAACTAGCCCCACGCATAGAAATGCTACAAACAGAATACGAAAGACAGTTTAGTTTAGCTGCGCAAGAGGATAGAGAAAAAGCTACTCTTAGTTTAGTACCTCGAATTTATGGGGTGCGTTAATGAGCAACAGGTTTGCTTCTGGAAAAAACGCGCTAGGGATATGCGACGTTTGTGGGTTTCAGTACAAGCTGGGTAGACTTAAAAACCTAGTTCGTAAAGGTAAGGACACTAATATAAAAGCGTGTCCAGAATGTTGGAATCCGGATCAACCGCAGTTGCACCTGGGGGAATTTCCGGTAGACGACCCACAAGCTTTACGTGACCCTAGACCAGATTTTACGCAGTATCCCGAAAGCAGGGCTAATATACAGCCAGTAAACGCAAATAATATGAGTGCGTTTGGTCAAGTTGGATATGTAACAATATCAATAACTTAGGAGTTATGGTATGAAACGAGAGAGTAAAAAAGCGCCAAAAATTATTGAGTTTCCGAACCAACCTACGGTTTATAAGTCTGAGTGTTGTAACCAACCTATTGATGTTAAAACTAGTGGTATCAAAATGCGTGGTGCGGGTGCGGCTACTAAAGGCACAATGGCACGGGGGCCAATGGCGTAGTGAACTACACCGAATTAAAAGCGAATGTAGAAGATATCTGCGAACAGACGTTCACGGCAGATCAACATGCTATGTTTGCAGAACAAGCAGAGCAGAAAATCTATACTAGTGTAGACCTACCCGCATTGCGTAAAAATCAAACGGGCACTCTGACTTCTGGAAACAAGTATCTGACAATGCCAACAGGCATGCTTTATATATACTCGTTAGCAGTTATTGATGGTAGCGGCGATTACGAATATTTACTAAACAAAGACGTGAATTTTATTCGTGAAGCCTATCCGGGGCCTAGTTCTACAGGCCAACCTAAACATTATGCAATATTTGATCAGACTAGTTTAATCGTTGGGCCTACACCCGATACGGGCTATTCTGTTGAAATGCACTTCAGTTACTACCCAGAGTCTATTGTTACTGCGGGCACTACTTGGCTAGGTGATGAATTTGATTCTGCGTTGTTAAACGGTGCTCTGGTTGAAGCGGTACGCTTCCAGAAGGGTGAGCCTGACATGGTGGCCCTGTACGAGAAAATGTATGTACAGGCCCTGGCGCTGCTTAAGAATATGGGTGACGGTAAACTACGTAGTGATGCTTATCGCTCTGGGCAGGTTAGGAGAGAAGTCGCTTGATCGGTTCAGAAAGTGTAGTAAAGGTAGGCAACGTCACAGTAAAGACAGTCTCCAACAGAGGGTTTACCCCCGAAGAGCTGGCTGAACAGGCGCTAGACAAGATTATTTATGTAGGAGGCAACTGCCATCCGGCCATACAGGAGCAGGCAGAGGCTTTCAAAAACCAAATTCGTGGTGTGTTAGTGGAAAGCATGAAACAAGCTATACGATCTGATCGCACTACTTTGGCAAACCAATTCCGCGCCGTTGGGCACCCGGAACTTGTAAAACTACTGGAGAGCTAATAATGGCTATTACCGTAACCACAGCGATGCCCACCAGCTTCAAGGTTGAGCTGTTAAAAGGGCTGCATGACCTGCAAAACGGTGCTGATGTTTTAAAGATTGCTCTGTTAAAGGCAACTGCTTCAGGCACAGGCACCTACGGAGCTGCAAGCACTAACTATTCTGACATTACTGGCAACAGTGACGAGACTACAGGAACAGGTTATAGCGCAGGGGGTAACACTCTGACTAACGTAGACCCCGTTGCTGACGGCACCACTGCGGTCTGTGATTTCGCTGACACTACTTGGTCAAGCGCGTCTTTTACTACCTGTGGCGCAATGATCTACAACACCAACAACTCTAACTCTGCGTGTGCGGTATTGAGCTTTGGTGGAGATCAGACAGTTAGTTCTGGCGATTTTCAGATTCAGTTCCCTGCTGCTGCGGCTGCTACTGCGATTATTCGCATCGCCTAATAGGACTGCCTCATGGCTTACTCAGGGCCAACAAGCGGCTTTGGTGAAAGAAGCTGGGGCAGTAATAGTTGGGGTGGTATAGGTACCATCCTAGACCTCGGGGCGACTTGGGGTAATAACGGCTGGGGCGAAGGTGCTTGGGGAGACAACGGTAATGTCTCTGTACAAGGCACTGGAGCAGTAGGAACAGTCTCTATCGCTGTATCGGAAAACATTATTCCGGTCGGTGTAGAAGGCACAGGTGCAATAGGCACCGTCGCAATAAACGTCGGAGACTCCGTAGTTGTAGATGGAGTTGAAGGCACCGGCGCTGTAGGTACCGTAGTAACGAACTACAGCAGTGTCCAGATACCCACAGGGGTGCAGGGCACAGGCCAGATGGGTGGCTTTGTTGTCGTAGTTGATGACATCGTAATCCCAGTAGGCGTTGAAGGAACCGGTGCGGTTGGTGATGTAAATATCTTCATTGCTGACATTGTTGTACCAGACGGTGTAAGTGCTACAGGTTCTGTAGGAGACGTAACAACTCAGGTGACCTTTGCGGTCTCTGGGGTAAGCGGAACCGGAGAGCTTGGCGACGAAGGCGATACTGTAGTTCCTGTATTCAACGGGGTTGCAGCAACCGGAGCCATAGGCACAGCAGTACCGGCCTACAATACAGATGTTGCTGTTACTGGAGTAAGCGGAACAGGTGCGATAGGTGAAGACGGCGCTACCGTAGTTCCAGTAATATCTGGGGTAGCAGCAAACGGTGCAATAGGCACCGTAGCGATTTCGGTAGACGATTCAATTATTCCCACGGGGGTAAGCGGGACAGGTGCAGTAGGTGACGTAAGTTTCTTTATATGGACTACAATAGACGATAGCCAAACACCTAACTGGACAGACGTAACAGATACACAGACGCCCGGATGGGTGGATATAGATAAAGCCGCCTAGGAGCTGACAAATGGCTACTTATGTAAACAATCTAAGACTCAAAGAAATTACCACGGGTGACGAAGACGGCACTTGGGGTACGAGTACAAACACTAACCTTGAGCTAATCACTGACGGTTTTAGCTACGGCACAAAGCAGTTAGCAGCAGATGCTAACGAAACTTTCACGATGCCTGATGGCACTGCTGATGACAGCCGTTCTTTCTACTTGAAGATTACTTCTGCTGTATCTCTTACAGCTACCAGAGAAGTGACGCTGGGGCCAAACACTGTATCTAAAGTGTGGATGATCGAGAACGCTACTACCGGTAGCCAGATTATCACCATCAAACAGGGTTCAGGTGCGACCGTAGACGTAGCCAACGGCTCAAAAGTCATGGTGGTCACAGACGGTGCAGGTGCAGGGGCTGCGGTTTTTAACGCCAACCCAACGGAAGTTGGAGGCACAGTCACCAGCGTAAGCGGTACGGGTACAGTCAATGGTATAAGCCTGTCAGGCACAGTGACTAGCTCAGGCAATATTACTCTGGGTGGTGCGCTTACTGGTGTGGACTTAACCTCACAAGTTACAGGCGTATTGCCTTACGCCAACGGTGGTACAGGGCTTTCTACTCTTGGCACTGCTGGTCAAGCATTAGTTGTAAACTCTGGCGGTACTGCGCTGGAATATGGTTCGGCGGGTATTTCTGCTGGTACGAGCATTGCCTTGGCAATGGTTATGGGATTCTAAGGAGATAAATAATGGCTGCTCCCAACATAGTAAACGTCACTACCATTACAGGTAAAACGGCGTATGCGACACCAGCTAACACGACTGAGAATGTCCTGCTGGCTAACGCTGCTTCTAGTGGCAAGGTGTTTAAGATTAACCAGATCGTTGTATCTAACGTAGATGGCACAAACGCTGTTGATGCAACCGTGGCTTACAATACTGCTGATGGCGGTACGGCTGACGGTGGCACTAACTACGCGATAGCTTCGACTATCTCTGTGCCAGCAGATGCTTCTTTGATCGTGGCAGATAAGACAACTGCTATTTATCTTGAAGAAGATCGATCTATTACTATTACAAGTGGCACTGCAAGTAAGCTGGCTTACACCATTAGTTACGAAGAGATTAGTTAAGAGGTCTAGCTAATGCCCATTAGTGACAGAAAAGGCGGTTACGTTCGCCCCGGTTATGATCCGTTGCTGGTTCCAAACCAGCCTACTTCACCTTCTATGTCACAGGTGTCTAGCACTTCTGTGTCTGTAGCTTTTACAGCGCCAACTAATGTAGGTGGTGGAGCAATAACAAGTTATACCGTGGTAGCAACCGACACATCTAGTGGCGCTACTTTTGCTGGAACAGGCTCTGCTTCACCCATAACCATAACTGGCCTAACAACTGGAAATACATACACAGCACAAGCCATAGCTAATAACGCTTACGGCCCTAGCGCCCCTAGCACAGCAAGTACAAGTTTAACTCTTGCTACGTTTAGCCAGAGCGCATACACAACTGCGGGTACATATTCTTGGGTTGCTCCTGCCGGAGTTACTTCAGTTTCTGTAGTTTGTGTTGGTGGAGGAGGCAGCGGCGCTGCTGGCGTTGGTAATCCCTCTTTATCTTTTTATGGTACTCCTTCGATTGGCGGTGGTGGGGGAGGCACGTTACGTTGGCAAAATAATATTACTGTTACTCCGACAAGTAGCTATACAGTAGTTGTTGGTGCTGGTGGATCAGGCGTTTACAACGGTTCTACGATAGCTGGAAATAATGGTAGTCAAAGTTATTTTAATACAACAAGCGGCTCTAATTTCTGCCAAGCTCCCGGTGGGGGTGGAGGCCAATTAGATGCAGCCACTGCTCAAACTGCGGCTGGTACATCAAACGGTACGGGTACAGCGGGCGGTGGGCAAGGCGGCGGTAGTCAGTACAGTTCTGGTAATGGTGGTCGTAATGGTGCGGGTGGTGCTGGTGGCTATCAAGCGGGTTCTTCTACAGCAGGCTTTGGCGCGGCGGCAGCTACATTTACTAATGGTAATGCTGGGGAATATGGTGGCGGCGGTGGCGGTGCTGGTCACGGCAATATGACATTTATGGCTGGAGGTGGTGTCGGTATTTTAGGCGAAGGCACTTCTGGAGCTGGTGGTACTAGCGGCTCTTCTGCGAATAATGTTGGTAAAGGAGGATCGGGCGGTGCTGACGGAGGAACTACCGGAACGGGTAATGGCGGTGCTGGTGGCGCATACGGTGGCGGTGGTGGGGGTACATTGTCTACGCCAAATGGAGCTGTTGCGTCTGGAGCAGGTGGCGTAGGTGCGGTTCGTATTATTTACCCCGGCACATCAAGAAGTTTTCCCTCTACTAATACGGAAGATTTTTAATGGAATTATTTATTCGCATTGTTGATGGTCAGCCTTTTGAGCATCCTATTGAGGGTAGCAATTTTAGGGCTGCTTTTCCTGACGTAGATACAGATAACTTACCTATTAATTTCGCAAGGTTTACCCGCATAGAGGAGCCTCTGTTGGGTGTGTATGAAGTTTGTGATGGTTGTACATACGAATGGGACGGCGACATTGTTAAAGACGTACATCAAGTTCGTGATATGACAGAAGAAGAAAAGACCACTAAGCAGAATGAAGCCAAAGCACTGTGGGCAGAAAATGGGTACGCTTCTTGGGTCTTTAATGAAGAGACTTGTTCGTTTGATCCTCCGACACCTTACCCAGATGACGGGAACCTTTATGGCTGGGACGAAGAAACAACATCTTGGGTGGAGGTAACTGATGCCTAATTATTCCGGTAAGTGGACTCCAAGCCAAGTGTTGCAAGCCAGAGGCCAAGACCTGTGGCCTATCAATGGCCCGTTCTTTTATGTAGACGATGTGTTCTCTACGTATCTTTATGATGGTAATGGTTCTACTCAGACTATTACCAATGGAATTGATTTATCTGGCGAGGGCGGTCTTGTTTGGACTAGATGGCGTTCTGGATATTACACATCAAGAGACCATAATTTATTTGATACCGAAAGAGGAACAACTGCTTATCTGAATACTAATAACACATCAGCTGAAAAAACTCCATATCCAAATGCAATAACATATAACAGTAATGGCTTTACATTAAATAATCAATTCCCAAGTAATATGAGTTTTGGGGGAGAAACTTTTGTTTCTTGGACATTCCGCAAACAAGCAGGTTTCTTTGATGTAGTTACTTATACGGGTGATGGAACAAGTTCTAGGCAAATATCCCATAATCTTGGAAGTTCTCCCGGCGTTATAATTGTCAAAAAAACAAATAGCTCAATAGATAGCTATTGGATGGTCTACCACAGAGATTCTCCAGAAAATACAGCGACAACACCAAACCAAACAAAAAATTTAGTTTTACAAAGCACTGCTGCGATAGCAAACAATAATTGTTTTGGTGCTCACTCAACTCAAACAGATTCATATTTTACTCTTGGTACAGCTAATCTCGCTCACGTAAATGGTAGCGGTAACACTTATGTCGCTTATGTATTCGCCCACGACGATCAAAGATTCGGTGATAACCAGAATGAGTCTATTATTAAGTGTGGGAGTTTTGCTCATAACTATTCTGGCGCAACTGTAAATCTTGGTTGGGAGCCTCAGTGGATACTAGTTAAAGCAGCAGACCAAGCAGTTAATTGGTATATCTTTGATGTTATGCGCGGAATAGTAACTGGAGGCTTAAGCGGAGACGGAGATGCTGCTTTATTTCCCAATACTTCAGGAGCAGAAAACGTAAACACTTGGGGCATAGACGTTAATGCTACTGGCTTTACAGTCTACGGAAACAATATATTAAGCAGCGGCGACGCTATCTACATAGCAATCCGCAGACCAATGAAGACTCCTGAAGCGGCTACGGATGTTTTTAGTCCTCAGCTTGGAACCGCCAGCGGAGAACCAAGATTTGTTTCTGGTTTTCCCACTGACTTACTTATCAAGACATATAGGTATGGTTACTTAGGCTCTTTGTTTGGCAGTAGATTAACTGGTAACAAATATATGTCGGCTGCTTCTACTGCTGCCGAATCAACAGATGGTGCGTTTTTCAAATTTGATTACCAAAATGGAACAAGCACTTCAGGAGACTCAAACGATATTGGATGGATGTTCAAACGCGCTCCGGGTTTTATGGATGTGGTGGCTTATAGTGGTACTGGCGCAACAGGACAGGTTGAAAGTCATAATCTTGGCGCTGTTCCTGAAATGATAATCGTTAAAAATAGAGGAAGTGCTTGGCAGTGGGCTGTTTATCATAAAGATTTAGGCGAGTACGACAGTGGTTCTTATATTGCCTCTAAAAACTTAACGCTAAATACTACTGACGCAGAAACGACTAATTCTGTATTTAGTCAGCATTCTGACCAAACCGCTTCCGTATTTACTTTAGGTTATACAAACAGCGCAATTACTTATGCCTCTGGAAATAACTACGTAGCCTACCTCTTCGCTACACTAGCAGGAGTAAGCAAAGTAGGTAGTTATACGGGTACAGCAGCTAACCTAGATGTGGATTGCGGATTTACGTCTGGTGCTAGATTCATTCTTATTAAGCGTACAGACTCCACTGGAGATTGGTATGTCTACGATAGTCTGCGTGGAATAACTTCAGGTAATGACCCGTATTTATTAATTAACTCTTCAGCCGCTGAAGTAACGTCTACAGACTACATTGACCCACTATCAAGTGGATTTACAGTAACATCATCTGCTCCTGCCGGGCTTAACGCCAGTGGCGGCGAATACATCTTCTTAGCGATAGCGTAGGTTAAATATGTCTATTAAAGATTACGAAGGCGGGATAATCACAAAGAATCCTACGACTCCCACAGGGCCATACCAAGATGGCGCTGCCTCTGGCGTTTGGACGATGGATCAAGCCGCTGAATACACCAAGCAAGGTGTGTGGCCTACTGCTGGAAACATAACCCCTGAACAATATGTCGATGGGGTGTTTTCTACTTATTTGTATGAAGGTAATGGAACTTCGCAGACCATCACTAACAATCTTGATTTGGCTGGCAAAGGTGGAATGGTATGGACAAAAGAAAGATCGCCAAACGCAAGAAATCATTTTATAGGTGATTCAGCAAGAGATAATTTTACAAACTATCTTTACCCAAACTTAACAAACTCAGAGTCTGGTGTGACGGCTTCTGGATATGATATTACTTCTGTTTCGTCCACTGGCTATAATCTTGGGCCTCCTAATTACACGTTTAATAATGAATCTAGTTCAGATCAAGTCTCTTGGTCATTCCTCAAAAAGCCGGGTTTCTTTGATGTAGTTACTTATACTGGTGATGGTACTAGCAGTAGAGATATTGCTCATAACTTAGGCATCAAGCCCGGATTTATATTAACAAAAAGACTAAACCTTACAGGAAACTGGACGGGTTACCATCAATCTTTGGGCTATACAAAAAGAATCTACTTAGATCTAACTAATGCCGCATCAACTAATGCTGCAACTTGGGTGCAAGAACCAACAGCAACTCATTTTACGGTTGGCAGCGAAAACACAAGTGGCAGTACATACGTTGCTTACCTATTCGCCCACGATGCTCAAGTATTCGGTGATAATCAAGACGAGTCTATTATTAAGTGTGGAAGTTTTACTCAAGGCACAACAGCTAGTTCACCAACTGGTAATGTAACTGTAAATCTTGGATTTGAACCGCAATGGTTATTGATAAAAAATACAACTAGTGCATCTCCTTGGGTTATTTATGACGCAATGAGAGGTGTTACCGCGCCAGTAGGAGGAGCTTCGTATCCAACGTCTAATAGATTAAGACCAAACACAGACGACGTTGAAAATAATACAGGTCAAATAAGTATAAACAGTACAGGATTTACGGCACACGGTGGCGCAACAACGGCAAGTGATGTTGAAATCTACAT
>Ga0194024_1000243_pt1 | contig 10695 bp, 4 predicted proteins | sample IW13Sep16_MG_FD_140337 | JGI IMG/M metagenome (GOLD analysis project Ga0194024, IMG submission 140337) | Freshwater microbial communities from the Broadkill River, Lewes, Delaware, United States - IW13Sep16_MG | ecosystem: Environmental > Aquatic > Freshwater > River | place: USA: Delaware...
GGTACAGCAACAGTCCATCCATTTAAATTGCCTGCAACATCTTCTGTAAGAGCACCAGTAGCAAAAGTATAAGTCAAATCTCCACTAGGTACAGAAGGAGCGGAATTTGTAGTTGTTGCTTTATAAACTTCAAGACCTACATTTCCAGCACTTCCTGCTACACCATCTTTAAGTAGTGATAAACTAATTGTATCAGTTTTTTGTTTTGCTGTATTAGAAGGGTCATTTTTCTCTCGTACAGTTACAGTAAATACTGGAAAAGTAGAAGTATAAGTAACTGTATCATCAAGAGTAAGGGTGCGAGTATTTGAAGTAGAAAAAGCTGTGTCTGCACTCTCATCTACAAAAGAAAATCCTGCTCCAGTTACTTGAAACTCAGGATTTGAAAACCCTGTAGTAACTACAGTCAGCGTAAGTGTAGAATTTTCTGTCCAATTTTTACTATCATCAGCATTGAATAACAAGACTCCTGGCTCTGCTGACATTTTAACAAAGCGAATAGTTTGAGCTAAATCAGGATTTAGATTAAGATTTACAGGAAAGTATTTGAACGTTCCACTATCATTTCGTATCTGTGCAATTACTGCGTCTTGATCTTTATCAAACTTGAAAGTATTTTCGTATGCAGTTGTTCCGGCAGAAATGGCAGTAGTAAAGCTTTTATCAATTCTTACGTCTGTGTCTGAGGCTACATATGCTACTTTTGCAGCTTGAGTACTGCTAAATTTAATAATATCTCCAACTGATAACTCACTAGAGAAAGATGTAGAGGATCCTACTACTCGATTAGAATTTGCTGCAACACTTACAGTTCCCGTAAGGGCAGTCCAGTTTCCTGTATGAGTTGTATTGCCTGTTCCTGCATCGTAAAAATAGCCATAGCCTAAGTCATCATCTTGATAAAATTTTATTAATTTAAGAGGATCAGTAGCATCTGCATCAAACATTATATAATGAGAAGATACCTGCTTATCAAATTCAGTAGACAGCCCCGAAAAATTTACAGAAGCAATATTCGAACAATCTTGAGTATATTCAGTTCCGGGACTACCATCAAGCTCTCTTACAAACTGAGGGTCTCCTGCAGGAGAAATAGCATATTCTTGATTTTCTATAGTGAATACTCCTGCAGCAGTTATAAAAGCAGGAGAAGAAATAGTTGCACCTAAAGCCATTCCAAAACCTCGTGGTACAGCTTGTTTTGCAGGATCTTGAACAGTAAAAGTAGTTTTTGTTACTGCTGATCGTTTCCCTTGAGAAATAGTACGAACACCTATAGTATATGTTCCGGGAGGAATATCCATTCCTCTTAAATATCTTGTATCTTTTCCAACAACAAAAGGACTCTTTTCTGAAGCCACATTATGTTCTATCTCATACCCGTCTACATAGGGATATAGGGAAGTTGCATTCCCTGACTGAGTAGGAGCATCCCAAAAAAGTTCTACATCATCTATAAGTTGGCCCGGGCCTAAGTCTGATACATACGCATATACATTAGTTGGCGCAGGAACAATATCAGTAGTTTTAGGAGTAGGAAATACAGGATCTTGAACTTGTAGACTAAAAAGATCAGATTCTACTGCTGTAAATTTTTCATTATAGTGTTCTACTGCTGTGATTCCGTAGAGGGAAGAATCTTCTTGAGAAATAGAAAGGATTTTATACTCTTTCTTAGAATCTAAAGTCGCTACTTCAGAGACAATTTCTTTTAACACCCATACAGTTTCTGCGTTTGGAGTTGCAGAAAAAGCAGTAGATACTGTTAAAGAGGTTATACCTGTGCCAGAAGAAGTAGAAACTGTTTGTTCTTCCGCACGAGTATAAGGCTTCCAATTAGTAAGAACCGGATTCCCACTATCGTCCACTAAATTACTTGCTGTGCTTTCTGTAGTAATAGCACTGCCGCCTGCATCGGTTAGTATTAAGTCACCATCTTCATAAGCAACTCCATTAATAGTGGCGGATTCTTGTGCAAGAAAAGTTGCAGGCTCTTCTATAAGAACACTTAATTTATAAGCAGAACCAGAAACTAATTCTATTTCTCTATCAAGAGGAAGAGTTGTAGTATTTCTTGTACCTGTATTACTTACTCGTCCACTATATAATGTATGTCCTGGATATCTATCAGCGTCTTGGATATTTATAATATCTCCAGGTATTAGAAATGCAGCATTAATAGAAGTTTTAAAAGATACTACTTCGGTCTGATTAATAGCAGTCCAAAGCTTCCATCTTCCATAACGTATAGCTTGGCCTTCAGATGTACATCCAAAAGCTACTACATCTTTACTAATTATTTTTCCTGTTTTTACTATATTATCTCTATCTTCTAACACTAAATTAGAAAGTTTATAGTCATTATCTGGATTATTCCATTTTACAACAACTTGATTAAACTTTGTTTTAGAACCAGAAGATTGATATGAAAAAGCTCCATCAATCACATTTGCTTTAGAAAAGTTATATACCGAATTAGCTGCTTGATCTATTACAGGATATACTTCAGAATCTAGCCAGTATAACATTCCGTTGAATACTGTTGCTAAATCTTTTATTACCTTGAAAGCATCAGTTGCTTGAGTTAAATAGGTATTTGTAGTGTATCGAGGTTCTGTGCTTCCATTGCCATCGTTTACCATCTCATCACAGTATCTTGCAATTCTGTAAAGAGCAAACTTATCTATTTCAGTCGAGCCTATCCAGTTTCCTAGACCATAACGGTTGTTTGTGAGAATATCATAAAATATCCAAGCAGGATTATTTGTATAAACTTTTTGTGCTCGAAAATTTCCATCCCAATCTTGATAAGAAGAAGTTATAGCTCCTGTACTTACATTACGAGTATACTTTGCTTCTTTTCCGTCATTTTCATCACGAGTCACATAGTTACTTGGTACTAAAACTTTTAGTCCTTTACAGTGATAAGTTCTCTGAGGTAATTTATTATTAAAATCAGATGCTCTGGCTTGCACTTTTGCCATAGCAGTAAGAGGATATCTTAAGTTTTCTTTAATAATTGAGCTTAGAGAAGTTACAGAAACACTAGAAGCGGTGCTATATCCTTCCCCTTCAGACAAATCACCAGTAGTAGACCAAGAATCATAAGCTACATCTTCATTTGTAGAACGAACAAATTTTATTTTGAAATCTTCAAAAGGTGCATATTGCTTTAAGTCAAAAGTCTCTTGTATAGTTAAAGGAGCATTTGATTTTTTATAATGACGAATATCAGGTAAGTTAATATACCCCTGATAGACTCCACCTCTTTTTATATTTATCTGAACAGTGTATAAAACTGTGGCTTCAATATTTGTCGCCCCTGCTGCAAGTTCTCTATTCCATATTTGAGGGTATGTAAAAAATACACGAGCTTCATCCACTTCCTCTGCTTGTGCAGAAGTTAATCCAAATCCTGTTGCGGAAGTGCCTTCAAACTCAGCTGTAGGACTTCCACTACCATCACTAAATTTAGATATAGTAGTAGCAGAGAAAGATGCTCCGGGGCCTATAGCCGTATTATTAATTCCTGTACCTGCAGAATCTAAAAAGCTGTCTTGTCCAAGAGTTCCTGTTCTAAACTGTAATACTGTATTTGGCTTCTTACTATATAAATTTATATTATCAATAAGGCTGTGAGAAGAATATGTTCCAGAACCTAAATCGCACTGATAATCCCCGTCTGGTCCTGCAAAATTACTTGCCAAAGTAAGAGTACTTTGATCGGACGCAATAGAAGATATTTCTAACTTTCCATCAATGACAACTGTATAAGTTCCATCAGTATATAAGGGATTTATGTCAGATCCTACAAGTGACTTGCAATATCCTACTGTAGTAGAATCTTTACTATCTAAATATCCTTCAAAAATAGTCTGACTATTACTGTCTACAAGTCTTACAGTAGCTACTGATTTAAAATTTGTATTATCATAAATATAAGCATCTGCCCAAAATGCAGAAGACGTAGTAATCTTTACTCCTCTAGAGGATCCGATACCCGTCCACTCTACTGCGGAAGCAGAGGCGGAAGAATCAAAACTTCTTACAATTAGATATTTTGTGCCATTTTCATCAAGAACTATATCTTTTGTGTAGTTGTTTTTATTTATGGTAACGGAAGAAGAGCCATTAGTAAAAGTAAAAGTTACTCCAGTTTCTGAAAGCCTAATAGTAGACTGTTCATTTGTTTGCATGGAATCCCCGTCTAAAAAGACTGAGCTTCCTCCATCTACTAACCCATAAATAGGACCTTCTGATATAATATCAGTAAAAAGAGCAGTTTGATCTCTTGAAAGTCTTGCAGTGTCTTCTGCTTTTGCACTTTCATAGTTTGCTAAATCAACAGCGGATTGATCTCCTTCAGTGTCCTCATCTCCAGTTGTACTATTATTACTATAAGGACTAATAGTAGTAAAAGTATTTAAATGTCCCTCTTGGGAAACTGATGTTTGAGCCTGTTCTATAACTTTATCACTTTGCAGCAATTCAAAAGATACAGGATACCCCGGGACTCTAAGTTCTCCATACAATAAAGGAATTGGTAAACCTTCTGCTATATTTCTTTCACTGCCATTAAATAAATAACCTTCGTCTTGCTGGTCCACAGAAGGATCAGGAGCCATTAGCTCAGAAAGGCCTGTAATAGCTAAGTTAGTAGCAATTGAAGCCCCTAAATAAACTCCGGCTTGAGCAAAACCTCCTGCAATTCCCGTCATACCTTGAGCAGTGCTAAAAAGGCTTGCTCCTCCAACCGGTATAAACAAAAGAGCAAACATTGCTGCAGCTGCAAGAATTTTTCCCATTCCAGAACCAGATCCTGCAGGTATAGCTGAAATTATTATATCACCTTTAAGTACAGGTAAAAAATATTCTTCGGGAGAATCTATATCAGAGTCTTGTGTATCTATTAAAAAGTGATAGCCCTTTTCATGGCATTCAATGAGATATTCTTTAAAATCTGGACGATTCGCATGAATACAACGAACAGCATCTTGTACACTGTCTCCATAAAATGTAAAAGACTCTCCAAAGCGAAGAGCCATATCTCCCTGTAAATATATTTTATGCGAAATTTTCATATTTTCTGCCAACTATATTAAGAACTCTTTTTTTAGGTTCAATTATTTCCAAATCCATACTAGGATAACTAAAAATGTAGTAAGGTATTCCTACAAAATCGCAATGCTTTTTATCATTTTCACTTGCTGTACAAGGCAAATCAGGATGACTATGTACTATACCTACTATTTTATATTTCTTTATTACATTTATATATTCTTGTGGGTCTATTACAAAATCTTCGTCCTTGTTAGCTACATTTGTACAAGGAATCCATTTAACTTTATAATTTTTTTCAACTAATACTCCGCAGCCTTCTTTTGGATACTCTTTAGTAAAATGTTCTAATATTTCTTGAATCATCTAAATTTCATACTACCTATAAATGCTCCGAAAGGAAGAGCCTTAGAAGTATTTTTTGTAGTTGAAGGAGCTTGATTTCCTGACCCTAAAGATGCTGGAATAAATTGAAATCTACATTTACAAGAGTCTAAAGTTTTTCCACAAATATCCCCTCGTTTCCAATATGCAGAACCAGATTCCGGGGCATTGCCAGTAGTGGCTAAAGTACAGACCCATACTGTTGTTTGTCCTCCTGAAGTATATTCAACATATTGTCCTGCACTGTATGTAGTAGCAGCACTATAAGTACCATACTCAAAATAATCAGTTCCTGCAGTTCCCCATCCAGTCATTGTAGTTCCAGTAGGAACAATAGGTTTATTATCTACAGAAAAATATGCTTTATGAGAGTTTACACTTCCAGAGCCATCTGCATAATCTATTGTGCTATTCTTATTCCAAGTACATCCTCCAGACAGACCTAAGCTATGTCCTTGATAAATCCAACTACAATATTTTCCTATTACTGTTCTATTAGGAATTTTTATTCCTGATAAATCAAAAGGAGAAGCTAATTCAAAAGTAACTGCAACATTATTTTCACTTATAATCCTGTCTAAATAAAATTTTCTAGAAGGAAACTCTATTGGAGGAGAGGCATCGCCTGTTTCTCCATATAAATATTTCTTAAGGGTTGATCTCTGAATTAGAGCTTTACCAACTAAATCTTCATTTCTTATTGTTCCTATTGATGCGGAAAAAGTATTAAGAACATTTGCAATAGTAAGCTCTGGACGATTCATAGCCCCGTCTGCATTTATTTCTAAAGAAGACATTTCTATTGGCAGAGCTGTATACGTTCTTACTGTGTAAGGACTACTTTTATCTCTGAATTGTACAGTGGATAAATCTGCTTCAACGCCTGGATGAAAGTATAAAGTCGTACTAGAGTCTAGCTCTAACTCAAATAAGTATACTAACTCACTTCCAGGCTCAATTATCTGTACACTATCAATTAATTCTGTCATGCTTCGTAAACTCTTCTGAAAGTTGCTGATGCGCTATAAAAGTCATCGTAAGAATATGATTGAGAAAAAGAATCACAAACTACTTTGATTATTTTTTCATTATCAGTACTACTATCCGATATGCCTGTTGTTTCTTCAGTAGTTGCGTTGTCTGGAACAGTAAAATTAAAAGCCGTAACTCCCTGCAAAGATCCTAAGTATCCTGTAATATCATCAATCTCTTCTTTTGTACGATTATTAAAAGTTACACTGTAGCTTTCTTGTAAACTATTAATCCCATTTGCAATTCTCTGTTCGTATCCATCTCCAAACTGAGCCAATAAAACTCTTGGCTGAGTTTGACGAGTCATTCCTTTATCTGGAAGTATTTGACGCGATCCATAAGTAGCTGTGGTTGCAAATCCTAGTGCCATTATGCTGCTCCATACGGACTAAGCATTCCGCCTGATCTCTTCTGATTCTGAATTTCTTTTTGTACTGCCATTGCAATTGCCTTTCCAAACTCTGCCGACTGATTTCCTCGATTTTCAACATTAGTGTTAGCCATACCACTCTCATTAACTGAAACATTTACAGTAACATTATTTTGTTGATTTGTTCCGCTCATTTGAACAGGAATAGACTTTCCGTCCGGTAACGGAACTACTGCTTCTGTGCCATGTAAAAGTGCAGGATATCCAGTTCTAGGGCCTTTTGCAACTCCTCCATACCCATAAGACATTTTCTTTCCGTTTGAAAAAATTCCCCCACTGCCTCCTGAAGGAGCGCCGTAAAAAGAAGCCCAAGCATCTGCTCCTGCGTTAGAAGCAGGAAGAGAGCCAGTAGTTTGAGTGCCTCCTCCAATAATGCCTATAGTACCTTCTATAATTTTTATAGCAATTAAACGAGCTAAGACTTGGGATAAAGCTTGAAGTACGCCTATAGCCATACTTTTGAAAGCATCTTTTACACTCTTTGTTCCCTGTATTATAGAATCAAACGCAGATACCAAGCCATTTTGAAAATTATCTGTAAAAGTTTGAGAAAGCTGACCAAGAGCTGAAATATCTTTTTCTACCTGTACACTTCTTCTTTGTAAAACTGCGAGCTCTGCTTGTGCTATTGCTAATTGTCTCTTTTTAGCTTCTTCTTGTTGTGGAGTTAAACTTCCTTGCTCTATTGCTAATAATAACTGTCTTATTTCTAGTCGTTTACTTTCTTCTGCTGCTAAAGCAGACTCTAACTTTATTCTGTCTTGTATTTGCTTTGCTAAAACTGCTCCTGAACGGAAAGAGTCTTGAGACCTTTCATTTCTGTCTATTTCCTCTAACTTTAGTTTTTGTTGGGACTGCAATAAACTATCAACTTTATTTTTTAAAGTTATAAAACTTCCTCCTGCTTCTGTATTTAATTTTGCAAGAGTATCACTTCCTAAAGATAGACTGGCCATTTCTTCAGTAGCAGCTCGTGCATTTTTTCCAGAATTTTCTAAAGCAAGGGCCAAATTAAGTAAGTCATCTGGATTTCTTAAGGCTTCTTGTAAAGTTTCTAATGAGTCTGTAAAACTAGCGTCAAAAGAAATAGCTCTACTACCAGCATTTTGTAGTTCTGTAAGTTTATCTATTAAAGTGTCGAAATCTCCGCCTGATTCTGCTATTGCCTCTTGTATTTGAGGTAAATCGAATTCTTCCAAAGCCTGTAAAGCTTCAGGTATAGTTCCTGCAGCTTTCGCGTCTTCCAACATTCTAGTAAATGGAAGAGTTTGCAAGGCAGAAGCAGTTCTTCTACCAATATTTGCATCTTCTGTAGCAGTTACTGGACCCACAAAGTCTAGCCCAAATCCAGGTTTAGCACTTCTAAAATCTTCTTGTAAAGCTTCAAGGGTTTCTTTATATTTTGCTAATCTTTCTTCTGCTGTTTTTGCGGCTTGTCCATTTTCTTGTAGTCTAGTACTAAGATTGTTAAGTCCTACAAGTATTTCTCCTTTCTGATATTGTTCTGCTAAATTAGAAGTTTCTTCTGCAGAGGCTCTTAGCCCCTCCGCAAATTCACGTAATCCACTGCCTGCATTTTCAGCTCCGTCAGCTAAGGAATTTTGTGTATTTTCTAATGCCTCTAAAGGACCTGATAAATCTATAACTTTATTTGCAACTTCTAATAGGTTCTTTACACCTTCTATAATAATATTAATAACAGCAACGAGGCCTGTTGCAAGTGCATTTTGTACAAAAGCTAGTGCATCTGCTACTGCGGCTACTCCGGTTTTTATAGTTTTTACTACTCCAGAATTTATTATTTTATCTAAAAATTGTAAAATACTTACTGTAACATCATATGCATTTCTGCCTAGCTCTACCAAACCTTCGTATACTATTGTAATTATTCCTATCCAGCCAGCTAAACTTAGAGCTTTGGACACTAAAGCTCCTGTTCTAGTAGCCGCAGTGCCCATAGCTCCCATAGCAGACGCCCAGCCCTTTTTTAAAGCTGTAGTTCCTACATTCATGGAAAGCGTCATTTTTTTCCAGAGAGTTGCAATTTTTTTAGTAGTGCTAACAGTAGTGGTTTCGCTTTGCTTTAATGCAGCCTTAAAAGAACGAACTCTTTTTATATCTTCGCCCTTAAATATACCTGAAACTATCTTTCCATGTTCTAGATATTGCTTTTCTGCAGACTTTAAAGCTTTCTTTAAGTTAGCTTTATCTACTCCAGTTAAAGAATCTCCTGCCTGCATTTTTGCAAAAATTCTAGAAGAAGACCCTCTGTCTACAAAGCCTGAGGCTTCTCTAGTTGCTTTTGTTAGTCCTTTTTGACGAGTTTTTTCTGCGCTAGCAGTCGTTTCTTCTAATTTTTTTCTATATTGCTGTAAATTTATTTTTGCTTTATCGTAAGCTTCCGTATGCTTTTGTTTAAACTCAGAAAGTTTCTGATTAAAAGAATCCATAGGATTCATGCTTTTAATAATAGAAGCAGCAATTAGTCCAAAAACTGCTATAGCAGCTCCTGCTGATCTTGTTATAATTGTAGCAAACCCTTCAAACAAAGGTAGAACTGATTGAGATATATCTTTTACTAAAGTATCAAAAGTTACTTGAAGTTGTTTAAAAGGATTTACTTGTAATTCTTGTTGACCAAACTGCTGATTTAATTGTCTTTGAGTTTCAACTAAAACGGCTTGGCTTCTTTCGAACTCGGTTAATTCTTTTGCATTTTTTCCAAGAGCATCAGCATACCGTTTAGTAGCATTTTCTAATCTTAGAGTAATACCTAATTCGTCTAAAAGTTCTGGCTCTGCTTTAGATACACCCCTTAAAAGACGGCTAAAAGAATCCTCAAAGTCTCTGCCTAAAGCAGAAGATACTTTTCTAGCGCCTATAGCTAATTCATTTAATTGATCTGGAGAGAATCCTTTTGCTAAGCCAATCGCTGCAGCTTCAGAAGATTGTCTAAAAGTAAGCATACCTCCACTAGCATCTTGTAAAGCATTAGTAACAGATTTAATTGCAACACCGCTGCTTTGTGCAAAAGATTGTTGAGATTTTTCTAAATTTGCTAAATCTGCTTGCTCTTGAAAAAATCTAAAGGCTGCCGATATTGCGAATATATTTGCTGCAAGAGTTGCATATGCAGGGACAAGGCCGCCTGTAATACCCTGTGCCATTTTTGAAAAGTTTTTAGTAGTATTTGAAGATGTGCGAGCAGCACCTTTTAGATTTCGATCAGCAGTTCTAGCACCTTTGGCGGTTCTTTCTAACCCCTCTCCGGCTGCTTTTGCTTTTTTACCTAGAACAGATAGATTTCCTTGATCGTCTATCTTTACTTTTATATTTATCGTATTGTCAGCCATTAGCCTTTAACATTATGGGTGTAGTTTTTTCCACCGCTTTTTGACTTACGTTCGTCTGCTTTACGCTTTCTTTCTGCCTCTTCAAATCTATGATTCATTAATATTCTTTCGTAGGTTTTCATAAAATACAAGGTACTTCGTTTATCTTTTATTTCATATGTAGAAAATAAGAGATCACAACTTGACCAATCCTTTCCCATGTAAGAGCCTGACATTCCTTCCCAAACGTCTGAGAGAAGGTTAAACATAAAAAATGCCACTTGAACCTCATCAGGAAAATCTGATTCGGTAAGCGGCATCTTTTGGGGATCAGGTTCTTCGCCTAATTGCTCACATATAGATAAATATTTATCTATATTAAAGTTTGAGTTCTGTTCTCTCACATAGCGAGCAAGTAGGTCTTGAACTCTTTCTACTTGCTCCCAGTAAAATTTTCTA
>Ga0194024_1000246_pt1 | contig 10640 bp, 11 predicted proteins | sample IW13Sep16_MG_FD_140337 | JGI IMG/M metagenome (GOLD analysis project Ga0194024, IMG submission 140337) | Freshwater microbial communities from the Broadkill River, Lewes, Delaware, United States - IW13Sep16_MG | ecosystem: Environmental > Aquatic > Freshwater > River | place: USA: Delaware...
AAGAGAGTTGACAACGCCATCGTTCTTGCTGACGGTAGCCTCGAGCCACATGTTGGTGATGAGATCACCGTTGCGGCTGATGGTGCAGGTCACGCGGTTGCCAAGGGCAGGGTTACCGTTGAAAGTCTGCTCAATGGACTCCATGGCAAAGTTGGTGTGGCGGCGGTACACCACCTTAAAGAAGCTGATTTCGGGCTTGCCCGTCAGGAAGACGTCCTGAGCGCCGTAAGCTACGAGTTGCATGAGACCTCCTCCCATTTTGCTGTCTGATAATACTTATAAGAGAAGAAAAAAATTTATCATTTAACGAACTCATTGTGTTTGAACCACCTTGAAAAAAACCAGGGGTGAATGATAATGAACCTTCAGATTAAGAAGTTCAACCCTAATACGATGCGGGACAATTCGGTGGTGGTGTACATCGCGAAGCGCATGAGCGGCAAGTCCACATGTGTAAAGGACATCATGTGCCACAAGCGTCACCTTCCGGCGGGCGTGGTCATGTCCGGTACAGAGGAGGGGAACTGTTTTTATCAAAGTTTTATTCCTGATCTTTTTATTTACAACGAGTTTCGCTCGGACGTAATCGAAAAAGTGGTGGCCCGTCAGCGCGCTCTGATTAAACAAGGAGAAAGAGATTCCCCGGTGTTCATCATCCTAGACGATTGTATGTATGACAAAAAGTTTTTGCGCGAAAAGATTATGCGTCAGATTTTCTACAACGGCCGACATTGGAACGTTTTTTTCATGCTCACGATGCAATACTGTATGGATCTCTCTCCGGACTTGCGCTCTAACATCGACTACATATTCGTGTTTAGAGAAAACATTCTTCAAAACCGAGAAAAAATTTATAAAAACTTCTTTGGTATTTTCCCTACATTCGAAATGTTCAACCAAGTGATGGACGCCTGCACCGAGAACTACGAGTGCATCGTCCTAGACAACACCATCAAGAGCAACAAAATTGAAGACGTGGTGTTCTGGTACAAGGCTCGCATGTTCGACCCTAAAAAGTCCTTCCGCGTGGGCCACCCTAAATTCTGGAACGCTCACAAACGCCTGTACGACCCTAAACACGACGACCGTGAGCTAGAGGACCTTCAGAACCAATATAAAAAGACTGCCAAAAATAGAATCACAATCAAAAAAGCCGCCTAAAGAAGAAAACGAGATTACAGAAGCTGTTTTTCCTCAGTCTCGGTGAACGTCAGAGTCCCGTTATTGGTCTCAGTAATATTTTCCACCTGAAGGACCGGGGTGGGTGGGGGTGTGTTCATGGCGTTGCGCTTTTGTTCTTCAAAGTGCTGTCGGACGAGCATCTGTTGTTCCTTGTGTCCTTGGATGATGTCATTGAGCATCTTGTCTTGGTACACCGTGTCGCCGATGTGGTCTGGATCAGGAGGCACAGGCAGCCACTTGTACATGTCTACGAGAAAGACGTCAAACATTTGGTCCAACTTGGACATTTTTTCGGCATGCTTGCGTCCCTCTTCCTCGGTGGCAAACACCCCACGGATCTTCAGCGCGCAAGAATCGTGCTTCTGCTTGGAACTCGGTGACACAATAGAAATGAGCGCAAACTTCTGTCCGGGCACCTGGAGAATGTCCTCTTCGAGATGATCCACTTCTTCCATTTAATTGAGAAAGAATTGTTCTTTTTAAATTCGTTTTTTTTTGAATTTAAAGAATTGGTTGTTTGTCTTTTCAAAATGAGGATGAGTCAATGGCATAAAGATTGGCAGAACATGTTTGAGACCACTGAAGTCACAGTGGATTGTCACGGGAGAAACCGCAGGGCGGACGTGATGATAGGTGATTTGTGTGTGGAATTTCAACACAGTCGCATTACAAACGAAGAGGTTTGTGCCCGGAATCAAGATTGGTCATCGGTCGGAAAGACGGTCATTTGGGTGGTCGATGGAACAGGAGAGTCTTTTTTGAACATGAGCAATGATCGTGTGTTTATTGACTTTGTGAACACTTGGAAGTACGAAAGTTTTTTGACATGCGATCGAGTGTTTATTCACGATGGCGACCAGTTGTACGAGCTTGTCCCCAAACATGTAAAAAGTCAAATAACAGAGTTGTTTGTGATTCCTATGAACGAGTTTGTACATCAGCTGAAGTCCGGTGTTCTAGAATTTCCTACTCGCGAACACGTCTGCACAAATGTGTTTGTCAAGCAGCAAGGTGCTGGAAACGGAAAGACATTCGGTATCGTGCAGTTGATTCAAAATCCTGAATTCGAACACGTAAATACGTTCATCTATTTAACGAAACAACATTCGGCGAAAACCGTGATAAAGAGTGAAATAGAAGACCAACGCAAACGTGGCTACCTTCATGTATCTGACCTGTCAGACGCAATACTGAGTAACAAGAAATACATCATTACATTCCGTTATAATGAGATTGACAAGAAAATCATCATCGGGACGTTCGACTCGTTCATGTACGCTCTTGGAAACAAAAACATCAAAGGCATCGATATGTTCAAGAACATGGTACGAAGTATAATAGATGACGAACTACGATGCACAAAAAATGGCACTATGTTTTACAACGGGAAGGTCCGTCTTAACAAGCAACTGTTATTGATCGGTGATGAAATGCAGGACCTGGACGACACCTACGCAAAGGCGTTGTTGAAAATATCACGCGAAAAGTACGTGGACTTCTACGCCGTCGGTGACCTGTTACAAAGCATTTCATTACGCCACAACGCAATGACGTACTTATCCACCTACGAGTTTGACGAGTCTATCTTTAACATTTTTCGTCTCCCGTCCGTGAATGAAAACAGGCGGATCGTTCCTACAAGTCGAGAATCGATGCTCCCTTTCATCAATCAGATGGTGCCGTTTGAGAAGTTTAATCTACCGCCGATTGATTCGGGAAACAACAACCCGGTAAGTGTTGATTCGGCAGTCATTTTTGTACATGGAGAAAAAGTGTACCAAGATGAATGCAAGATCAACCAAGAGGTGGATAAGCTGATGACCCAATATAAAAAAGAGGTGAACGACCACGGCCGAAAACCGAGTGACTTTTTAATAGTAACATCCTTCGTGAATAAAAACCCACTTGTGGAAGCGTTTCATGTCGCCATTCGCGAGTTCTGGGAACATCGGGAACGCACCCACAAATACATCAATTGGTCTGTGTTTCACAAGTCGGAAGAAGGAACATCCATAGATCTGGAAGAATCAAAAGACGCCACCCGAATCGTTTCCATACACTCATCCAAGGGAGACGGACGACCGGTTGTTTTCGTGCTGGATATGATAGAATCTGTATTTGTAAAATACAGTAACATTCCGAATAACCTGGTTTATGAGTCCTTGCTGCACGTGGCCATTACACGCGCGAAAGAAAAAATGTACATTTATTATATTCCGGAAAATAATTGCGACATTTCACGGCGATTTGCTGGGTATGACAGAACATACACGCCCGGAGCGTATTCCTTTCAATCTATTCCGCGTAGAGTTGACATAGACAAATTGATTTTGAACAACGAGCGTGTGTTTGAAGGTGTTCAACCGTTCTTGACATTTCCGAAACTCGAAGAAAACCGCGAATCACAGACGATTGATATGAAACACCACATCGTGCGAGGTATTACCCACCATTATATCACGCTTTTGTGCATTCTGGACTTATTTGGGAAATCCAGTGATCATCAGATTACGAAAGTAATCGCAGACATTCGTAAGTACGACATCGTAGAATGCGAATCTACGGCGTATTTCAAACGGATCCATATGAAAAAAAACAACAAGACTATCATGCATGAAACGCAAACAATTCCTATAATGCGATACAAGTCCTTTGGAGGAGATTACCAAGAGTATCTCGATCGCATTATGTGTAGCGCGAAACGTATTCAGAAAATACCAATGCACCAACTTATTCACAAACTCGGGACGATTGATTTATTGGTTCTTGGACATCTTATCCAATTGTATTTACAAGGCCACTTTACAATCTTTCCAATTACAGACTTGTATGATATGATACACTTGTTCGCGGACGCAACTCCCGATGAAAAAGAGGAATACAAGCAGATACATCACAAAAAGCTCGCTGGTATTCATAGACGTGTGAGCATTTTACACGTTGAGTATCCGAGAATGAAGTTTGCGATTGAAAACCCAGTCATGTATCATAACGGATGTGGCGATTTCGACTTATATCACGTGTTTCCGATGATCGGAAGGGACGAACACACCGTTTTGTTGTGTGTGATACAACCACAGATCAACGCGTTGAATCTCAATCAGATTGTCCTCAACGCGGCTTTCTACACACATCTGGCACGAAACTCTACCAAGTCCGCGGAAGGAATTCATCGTTTTGACTTCAAAGACAAGAGAATCCGAGTGTGCGTGCTTGCTTTTGATCAAGATCCCGTATACATAGACATCTCTCAAGTTCACGATGAACTGTTCCGCGAAACGCTCCGAGAAGAGCTCCGTGAATACATGAAACGATACCATGAATGCGTGTACAACTCTGTTTGCCGCATACCCACGCCACAGAAAGAACTACGTCGCGTTATCGAACAAATGAAACACGATAATTATGTAAAGAGATACATAACCGCGCTGGAAGACCAGATGCAGAATGATGACTCACCCGAAACGTTCTGGAACGATGTCGTGTCCGATAAAGACAAGTTCATTCTACAACTCGATAAACGATTGGAACGGACACTCGGTTCGTTTTTTGATTATACGCTTTTGTAAAAGGTCCATCCGGTGATTTTACAGATGTCTCTCCAGATGCAGTCTTGTTGATACAGTTTTTCGCGGCTCTTCAGAAGAGGGAACAGGGGCATCATTTCGGTTTCTCCTAAAAGTTCGCAAAACTTGTAAAGAATATAATTGTAGCTGAAAAAGTTTTTTCGTCCTTTGGGGCATACTTGTTCGAACGGTTCTTGAATGTCGTGAAACATGTTCAACAGCGTTTCGTAGAGTTCCCCGGAGATGACCGGTGGGGGTCTGCCACTGAGGATATTCGTTAATTGTCTGGCGTGTTCGTAATATTTGTTTAAATTTAGCTTTTTGAGGTACGCTTTGACTTTTGCCTGTGTTATGTCGTTCGGGTTATTGATCCTGGCCTTTTTAAACTCCGCTTGAACCATCGCGATGACATCCTGCGGAATCTCGGAGCGCTCCTTGGCTTGGAGTTGAGCCAGCAGCTCACGCAGATGGTTGATGCGCTTGTAAGCAAAGTGCACGTTGGTGTCGGTGTTCAGCTCCTGTTCGTACGTGAGTCCGGACACGCTCGGCTCGAAGTAAACCTCGTAGTTCCCACACTCCGCGCAAACCACGTACGATTCGTTCATCGAAAGACGCATGCTCACGTTCGGGCAGTCTGGACACATGATGCCGTTGTTGGCGTTCATGGACGGTTGGATGACCGGCTTGTACTCGACGTCGCCGTCCACGAGGTGTCGGTATGCATTCAGTAGCTGTCCCCTTTTGTTTTTCGTTTTTTTTTCTACAAAACTACAGATACTGGAAAGGTCGTTGTCGGTGGAAATCTTTGAAAATTTGTCGTCCGGACGAAAGGACGCGTGATGCTCCTTGAGGACGTTCGAAACCTTCATGATGTAGTCGGTGTGCGTGGACTTTGAAATGGACTGAATTTCCTCACGTAGAGCATGAATGTCATCGTCCAACCGCAGTGACTCGAAGATGTCGTTCGATTTTTCTTTTTGGGTTTCCAGTGTTTTGATTTTGGACTCGATGCTCTTGACACGGTTCTCTTGTGATTCGAGTTCGAAAACCTTTTGCTGATAACGATGCTCTATCGACATTAACAAAACAAACTGGTATTAACTTTAAAACTATTTAAAAATAAAAACACTAAACTGAATAAAATGTTTTACAACTCATTTATTTATTTTTGTTATTATTACAATGTTATCGTGAACGGGGTGTACTCCTTTTATCGGGAGCTCCTGGACCGTATTACGCTGCCTCCGCCACCGGTGTTTGTGTACAAGGTGATTCAATTCACCGAACCCGAAGGCGAGATTGAAACGGATCCCGAGGACCTGACGGACGCTTACACCAGAGGCTTGCCTATTTTGGTTCAACCGGACAAGACGCGCGCAGAGTATCGTGTAACCTGGAAGCGAAACAAGACGTATCGGATCGTTCGGTCGGACCCGTCGGACCCGAGTCCGAACCACGAGATGTTTGCGGGGATGTTACCGGATCCCAGGCAGCGCATTGTTATGGCGGTGCTGAACAATCCGGTGGAGAACATCAGCGAGGACGTGATGAACCGGGTGCTCAAGTTTGCGGGTCCCCGGCACGATTTCTTTGGCAACAAGCGGTTGAAGATGCGATGGCTCTTCGAGAACGACGACATCCTACCGGAAAGCCAACTTCATCTTCTGTACACGGACGGGAAATTACTCAAGTTTCGACCGGACGATCTTTTGATTTAAGAAATTAAAATTTTGTATATTTTAATAATGGGTTTGACAATTTTCACCAAGGATCAGTGCGTAGCGTGCGACGTGGCCAAGGAGCTTATTGAATTACACAATTTGGAAGTGCAGGTACTTCAAAGAAATAGTTTGTATCAGGTGATGAAGGAAACGGGGCACACCGAAGATGACGACATAGTGTCTTCTTTTCCGGTGTTTTACGACGGAAAAGACGTATACGACACGGATCGGTTTTTTGAAAAGTACGGCGAGTACCTTCTGAACGCAAATCCGGATCGGTACGTAGTGTTTCCGATCCAGTATCCGGATATGTGGGACATGTACGAAAAGGCGCTTGCGTCGTTTTGGACGGTGAACGAGATTAACTTTTCCCAGGACGAGGCTGACTTTCACGAAAAGCTGAACGACAACGAACGCAAGTTCATCAAGAACATTCTGGCGTTCTTCGCGGCGTCCGACGGGATTGTCAACGAGAACCTGGCGCGCAACTTTAGCGACGAGATCCAGCTACCGGAGGCCCGAGCGTTTTACAGCTACCAGCAGTTTAACGAGACGATTCACGGGCACACGTACAGTTTGATGATTGACCGATACGTCATTTCCCCGGAGGAAAAAGCGAGCCTGCTCCGAGCGATCCACACCATTCCGAGCATTCGCAAAAAGGCAAACTGGGCGCTCAAGTGGATCAACCGCGCAAACTGTCCGACGTTCGCCAAGCGACTGATTGCTTTCGCGTGCGTGGAAGGCATCATGTTTTCGGGGGCGTTCTGCGCCATCTTTTGGCTGAAGAAACGCGGGTTTATGCACGGACTGTCCTTTTCGAACGAGCTCATTTCCCGGGACGAGGGCACGCACCAGGATTTCGCCGTCTTGATGTTCAAGCACTTGCGCAACAAACCGAGTCAACAAGCCGTGGTGGATATTGTCAGCGAGGCGGTGGCGCACGAAAAAGAATTTATCGTAGAAAGCATTCCTTGTAGGCTTGTAGGGATGAACGATCAGCTGATGGGAGAGTATATAGAGTACGTCGCGGACCGCTTGATGTTGCAGCTGGGGTACTCGCCGATATACGGGACAAAGAACCCCTTTGACTTTATGGAGCACATCTCTCTGACGGGCAAGACAAACTTCTTCGAGCGCCGCGTGGGAGAGTACACCAAAACGGGTGTCCTGACGATGGACGCCGATAACAACAGCTTCGGCACCGACGCAGACTTTTAAAAGAACGTAATAACAATGAGCTTTGTTGAATTGTCCGCAAAACTAAACCAAAGCACGAAAAACAAAAACACGTTAGGAAATACCATAGGAGTTGTACTCTTGATTTGTTTTTTAGTCTGGCTTTTTGCGCGCTTAAATCCAATTAAAAAAGAATACTTTTATTTCAATTAAAAATGAATTCGGAGAGTACCATCGGTAGTTTCGTCACGATGATGGAGCAGTTCATTGACGAGCTGTCCATGACCTTTCCCAAGGAGACTAAGATTAAGGTTTATAAGAACTCGTTTGACATGTTGAAGAAGACCAATCCGAGGAAGGTTCTTAGCGTGTTTTTGGAACACGTAAGTCCGTATTCGCAGCAGATTATGAACAAGGACGAAACCGTGATGCTGGACGACACGATTGCGCTGAACAGGGAGTTAAATTTGAAGGCGATTTGGCAGAACCCTAGCACTACGACGAACACCAAGGAGGCCATCTGGGCGCATCTGAACACGCTTCTGATGTTCGGCACGACGATCCATAGCATCCCTTCGGGGCTGATGCAGGGGATCGAGCAGCTGGCGCAGCAGTACTCCGGGGAGATGTCGGAGAACACCTTGGACCCGAACATGCTTTTGTCGGGCGTGCAGAGCATGATGAAAAATCTCCAGTAGAATAATAACAAATGAAACTATTTGTTTTACTTACAGTGTTATTGCTTGTATTGTATTTGCCTGTGATGACTTTGTACAACGGTCATTACCTTCACAAGTCGCACACGTCGCGCGAGAAGAAAACCCTTGAAAGCACATTAAAAAAACTTCGTAAAGACACCCAAGAGCTCATTGAACGTTTGCAGCAAGTCTTTCCCGGAGACCGGATCACAGAACGTTTGACCCGATGGTTCAGCGAGTGGCGCGGAGAGTTTCACGAGATGGAGCACCGCGAGAGCCCGCGTGCTTTTGGGTACAACGTGGAAAAGGGAAAGTACATCGCGGTGTGTCTTCACGACGCTAAAAACCGCCCGAATGCGTACAATGAGATCTTTTTTGTTTTACTTCACGAATTATCGCACATCGCCACGGACCACTACGAGCACGACGCTCTGTTCTGGGCCGCTTTCCGTCATTTGATTCGGGTGGCGAGCGACGCAGGCTTGTATCAAAACACAGACTACGCAAGATTTCCGAAGAAGTTTTGTCACAACACATTGAGAAATAATCCTACTTTTTTCTAAGTAGTAAAAAAATGACAAAACTATGGACTCAGGACGTCTCTCTTTTGTACACAGAGACGCAACTGTGGCCTTATTATGTGAATTCTCGGGTGGAAAAGATTAACGCGATGGCGCGCTTCTTGGTGTACTACGGTGTTATGTTGAGCATCTTGAAGAAGGACTTTCAGTTTGTGCTGATTGCGCTGGTGACCGCGTGGTTCCTGACGCTGGTGTGGCCGAAGAAGGAAAAGAAAAGGACCCCACCAAGCGGCGATAAGCCGATTCAAAAGGTGAACAACCTTCAGATGTGTCCCAAGGTTACGGTGAACAACTCCATGGGCAATCCGGTACTCGGGGTGCACACCAACGTGGAAGATCGCGGATGTCGGGTGGATCCCGACGAGGTCAATAGAGCCTTCTTGCACAACTTGCCTCTGGATCATTGGGACATTTACGGGAAGAACAATTCACAGCGACAGTTTTACACGGTGCCTGTGAACGATCAGACGGCTTTTGCCAAAAAGCTTTATGACCCGAGTATCGTCATGCGATGTGAAAAGACACAGAAAGCTTGCTTTTAAAATTAAATGTACTTTACATTTTAAAATGAATACTCGCGAGTTCAACCACAAGACGCACGCGATTGAAACGTCCAAGCCGCTCAGGTATCACCTGTTGGATTCCGAGCAGCTTCAGCAGAACCGCATGGGACCTTTTGACATCACCGCGAGTAACAAGCTCCGCTCCGCACCCACCCGTCTGAACTATCAAGACATTCCCAGCACACCTTTGTACGGCACCGCCCCATTCAAAGCGCGCAACGCCGGTCCGGTGGACATCGAGTCCTCCCTGCTTCAGGGGAACCGCTACGAAACGGGTATGTGCACCCGCCCACAGGTGGAAGAGCATCTGTACTTTGAGAACCACGTGCAATTACCTTTTCCGATGAAGACCCACGACGTCGTGGACTACGGTATAAGCACACGCGCACAGTGTCGTAATGTAATGAATTAAAATGTAAAGTAAAGTAATAAATGAAAATTCAGCAGGATTTTAGCGATTACGTTCTGAACAACCCGGGGTACACGGGTCTTCAGCGTTGCGCGGTGCTTCCCGGGGTGTCCTGTCGTTCTATGAACGTCAAGGTGCCCGAAACGATCGATCTGGAGACGAGTCTGCTCCGGGGGAAACCGTCTGACCTGGAAGCTTTGGCGGCACTTATGCAGAAAGAACAACCAATGACCGCCGCTCAGGCACAGCCAAAGGCCGCCGTTCAGGCTCAGCCAATGGCCAAGGAACCGCTCCTTTTCCAAGAGACGCGCGTATCCAAGTCTTGCTATTTCGAACAACCCATGGACCGTTTCATCAACCCTGGGTACCCAGAACTGAACAATACCGTGCTCGCCCCTGAGTTGCGCATCGGTGAGAGCGCACGCGATCAAGCAAAAAAATTAAATCATTGTTATTAAAATAAATATGGAGTTTGTAGCTCTGGGCGCTCTTGGTATGCTCGCGGTCGCCAACAAACCACCCAAAGTTCAAAGGCAGCCCAAGGCAGTCAAACAAGAAATCAAAACGCTTGACAACGAATTCAAACAGGACGTTGCGAAACATTTTGAAAACAAGAGAGTGGTTATGCCTTTCTTTCGGAGCGAGAAAAGTCAAAACACAAACGACGCTCTGAAAGACAGACGTTTAGGAACATTTACTGGGGTGAACAATGTTGAATATCGTCCCAAACAAGAAATCGAA
>Ga0194024_1000251_pt1 | contig 10482 bp, 8 predicted proteins | sample IW13Sep16_MG_FD_140337 | JGI IMG/M metagenome (GOLD analysis project Ga0194024, IMG submission 140337) | Freshwater microbial communities from the Broadkill River, Lewes, Delaware, United States - IW13Sep16_MG | ecosystem: Environmental > Aquatic > Freshwater > River | place: USA: Delaware...
TAGGCTTGATGATTTAGAGCAGGACTACCAAGATATTATACTCCCACTTACAGCAGATACTCTACTTAACTATGGAGATTTTGGGATTAATAATAAGATAGATGCAGAGATAGAAAGAGTTCGAAGAGAAAAAGATATTTCTGGATTTAGAAAATACTCATTCTTAAATAAGAACCCTGAGTACTTAGCCCTAAAAGCCAGAAAGGATGAGATGACTCCTGAGGAGTATAGAGATGCTATGGTAGAGGTTAGGGTTAACGAACTGAAAAACAAGAGAATAGGTAGAGCACAGATAATAGCTGAGCTTAGAGATGCACATAGTAGTAAAAGAGCATTCTCTTATTATTTAGACCCTATGGTTTATTCTAATGAGGCTAACCTTCAGCTCTTTGCTCTCAGCATTAAAGATGCTATAAACAATGCTAATGAGAGTAGTAGAGGATTCCTATACAAACTGGAGAAGCAGTACTCTAAATTTAAATCTTGGAAAGGGGGTGATATTAATGAGTCTAAATTCAATGACGACTTACTCACCACTGTAACCATAACTAGACCTGATGGTACTACAATAGAGGTGTTATCATTAGTTCAAGAGTATGACGTTGATGCTTTCTATAAGAAGAGAGATGCAGAGATAGCAAGACTCAACAAGATATATAAGCGCCCAGAAAAGTTCTTAGAGCTCAAAGATTGGGGGAAGACTGATAACGGGAAAGCTCATAGAGAAAAGCTTGCAGCTTGGTATAAGGATAATACAGAAGCAGCTCCTGAAGCTAAGCAGATACTATCAGATATGAGATTAAAGGCTGATCGGTTATCTGCTGAAATAAATAGCCTCCCAGATACAGAGCTTGATAAGAAGAATATCTTAATTACTGAGTTCTTAGAACTTACTAATAAGATAAACAATAGCTACAGAAGAGGGGTTTACATGGGGGATTTGGCTGTTCCTAAGAAGAGTCTGTACACTAGTAAAAAGTATGAGAAGATATTAAGTACCCCAGAGCTAAAAGAGTACTATGACTTTATAGTTAGTAGCTATCACGCGAGCCAGAAAAAAATAGGTAAGAGCGAGCTGTTCATAAACAGTTGGGATAAGTATTCATACATCATGCCATCGGTTAGAAAAGATGGGTTGTCATTCTTGCAAGATGAGGGGTGGATAGAGCTAGCTAAAGAGACTGGGAAAGACTTTAGACGCTTAGATACAGATACTGAGTTTGGGGTTATGACTAATGCTGATGGGGGTAAAGTACAATCTATCCCAAGATTCTACACAAACCTTGTAGAGCAGAAGAGTGTTTCTAGAGATATTGCATCTAGCATTGCTCAGTTCAATCATATGGCTAATACATTTGAGGAGAAGTCAAATGTAGTTGGGTTGGTGGAGACCATGATGACTCTACATGAGAATAGGAAGACATTAGCTGTAGATCCTGTTACAGGATTCCCACTTATAGACGAGATAGCTAGTAGAGTATCAAAGAAAGATAAGTCTTATGTACTCAAGCCTGGGGTAGATAACAACTCCTACAAGCACTTGAAAGAGTTTGTAGACTCTGTATTCTATGGTCAATTTGATTTAGACCAGAGTACTGCATTTGGGGTTAGCTTATCTAAACTATCGTCTAAGGCAGCATCATTTACAGCTATAGCCAACCTTGCATTCAATACGCTACAGGTTGGGAACCAGTTTGTTCTTGATAATCTGATGAGTATAGAAGAAGCTGTAGCTGGGCAGTTCTATAGTAAAACTGACTATGCTAAGGCAGCTGCTACATATGCAGCAGAGAAAGGAGCTCTTGGGGATCTTGGGAAGTTTGTCCCTAAGTCTAAACTTGGGCAAGCTATGCAAATGTTTGATGCTCTTAATGAAGTATCTGACACATTAGGGGAGAAGTTAACAGGTAGTAAGCTTAAGAAAGCTATACAATCTGATCCCTTATTTGCATTACAACATGCTGTTGAACATCAGTCTACAGGGACTAGAATGTTAGCTCTTATGTACGCTACTAAAGTTAAGGATGAGAATAACAATCCTATACTTACAGAGTCTGGGGAGGAGGCCAACTTATGGGATATGCTCATTATGGATAAGAGTGGGAAGCTTATCATTGACCCAAGGGTTAAGAATGTAGATAAGAATAAATTCATCGCTAAACTCCATGGTATTAACAAGCGCACCAACCAAGTCAAAGGAAGTTTTGATAGGAGTATGGGGAGTAGAAGAGCTATAGGTAAGTTATTGCTTCTCTTTAGAAACTACTTCATCCCTGGTCTTAGAAAGAGATTTGGGCATGGGGAACCTATGCACGTTGACTACGAGCTTGGGGATATTACTAGAGGCATGTACCTATCTGTAGTTAGCTATTTAGGTAATATAGCTGAGGGGAGAGGAGTAGCATCTGCATATCAGATGATGAGTGATACTGATAAACAAAATCTAAAGAGGAGTCTATATGAAGCTAGTGCAGCCATATCTGCTGCAACAATCTTTGGGGTACTCAACTCTATGATTGATATGGATGATGACGATGAGGATTCATACGCTATGGTGTATACTGCCTATCAAGCTAGAAGATTACAATCAGAACTTCTACAGTTTGTATCTCTTGGGGAATTCATACACTTAGCTAAATCCCCAATGGCTACAGTCAACTGGGCTGGTAAATACGCAGACATCATTAACCAGTTAACAGTTAAGGAGCCTGGGTATGCACTTGGTTTAATTGATGAGGATGAAATATTCTATCAAAGAAAAACAGGGACTGCAGAGAAAGGAGATAGAAAGGTCTTCAATAAAATTAGGAAGGTGGTCCCAATATTAAATGGGTGGACAACATCGTTCGCTACAGACACTGGAACTGAAGCTGTTAAAGAAAAGCTTAGATGGTTCAATCAATAACAATTACTACTTATATTCGTAAAAATATTAATTATGGCATTTGCATTTCAATCTAAATCCTGGTCTATTACAGGTGAGAAAGAGTTCGAAAATCACTTCACTCTCCTCAATCCAACGCTTACTGTTATGCAGGTTAGCGTACATGAGTCTAACGTCTACATCGCTATGAAAGCTGTAGAGAATGGAGGTGTGTTTGTACACAACCTGAACATTCAGTACAACAACACAGCTGGGGAGACTGATTTGGATGTGATCGTTGATGCAGCTATTGCTCAGGCATTCCCTGAAGCTGTAGCCAACGCATAACAATAATAATTGGGGATGACAAAAAAGGGGGGAATAACTTCCCCCCTTTCTCCGTTCATCAAACTTTAGATGACTTGTCTCTCTCTACAGCTACAACTAGGAGAGCCATATACCCTATAAGATCCATCAAGGTATCTTCAGTATCATCGCTCAGCCCAGAGTTAGCTATACGAGTAAGTTTATCATCTATTCTAACCTTCAATGCGTTAGATGAGTCCAGTCTTGAGAATATTCTAATAGGGGATAGAGCACTATCCCCATATTTTTTATTCTTATCAGCTATCATATCAGCTACTCTAAGGAGTACATTACGAGCTAATACTTCTGTAGTAGCCTCTGCAATAATATCCCTAGTATCAGTTTGAAACCATATTCCATCACTCATTGTACAAGTCTATTTGTTCTTGATCTGTTAATTTTTTAGGAGATTCAAACCAATTAATCTTAGGAGATATTCTATCGTTAATGTTCAAGAAATGACCATTACCATAGAACCCCCCATTCCCCCCGCTGTAAGCTTCAGCTGCTGGATGAGCAGCTTGTAATACAGCTATGTGTATGAGGTCTTTATAAGATTGAGCGTGTTTACCCCAGAGGACAAATATAGTGTGCCTTTTGTACTCACAAATGCGTTTGATTACTTCTTTTGTCCACCACTTCCATATATCTGAGTGTGAACCTGGTTGTTTAGCATTTACTGTAAGTGCGGTATTAAGCATCAATACCCCCTGTTTACTCCAATGTTCTAGACTGTAGTCAAAATCATCAGGAGTGTAGTCAAACTGATCGCATAATTCTTTGTAGATGATTCTAAGACTTGGGGGAATTCTCCCCCCATTAACCCCAAAAGCTAATCCAGTGGCCTGCCCATTATGATATGGGTCTTGCCCTAGGATTACTACCCTTAAGTCTTTTAACTGACAGAGCTCAAAAGCTCTGAATACATTCTCAGGGTTAGGGTAAACTACATTTTTAAGATTATGCTCTACAATAGCTTTCCTAGTATCATTAAATCTAGGGTCATCAATTAGGGGACCAAGGATTTTACCCCAGTCCCCTAACTGAATCAATAATTCTTTACTCATTGGGTTAGTATTTTAGAAACTTCAAATAGCTCTGGGTTATATGCCTCCACATTTATATCTGGGGTGCTATGTAACTCACAGCTGTCATCTAATGATACATCCAGCTTACTTTCAATCTTAACTCTTAGCTCAGGGTCTTTATAAAGTATCTGCCCAGTCTGACCATATCTATCATAGTCATGGAAACTTAGAATCTTAAGCTTCCATAGCTCATCTATCTCTGAATATTTCCCAGCTACAAAGCTCTCATAAGATAGCCTTGCATTTTTAGGGACATCAAATACGAATAAGACATGATATGGGTCAGGGTCATACTTCTTTACAAATGTCCTGAATGCACAAAGAGCAGATTCAAACTTTAAGAACTCAGCGCTCCCTGAAAATCTATAGAGCAATGCAATACAGTTATCATGATCATATGCCTTAATATATGTATTCACAAATAGTGAATCCCATAGCATTAAGCGTTTAGCTACCCCAAGGAATGGGGTTACAAACGTAGAGCTTGTAGTCATCTTAGCAGATAGTAAGTCGTAGCATACTATCCTAGAGTCAACTTTACCTCTATGTATATGATTAACTCTATGTGGGGATTTAGGGGGAACAGTTATAGTCCCCCCTATTTTTATCTCCACAGAATCATTGTAGATTCTTACAATCTCATTACTCTCATTAAGATCTTCATGAAAGTCTTTTACATTACTGAGTCTAACAGTTCTCCCATTAATGGCCTTTAACTTCAACTTCTGATTCATAACGATCTGGGTCATTCCTGTCTAATACTTCATAGACATTGTAGTTACGATCTACCCTCCACTTCCTTACACTTTCTTCTGGGAAATCAATCTCAGAGAAAATATATCTTTCTTCTAGTGGGGCTAGCTCAGGTAAAGTTAATCCAGTTTCTCTGAGTACATCTTCTTTAGACTTAAGTAAGTACACAAGTCTGAAAGTTTGATTGAATTTAAATATCCCTTCAACCATCCCAAACTTCTCTACATACTTCTTAAGAGCAAATGCTTCATAGTCTTTAGTTCTAGTACTCAACCAGTTCTCTGCAGTTTTTACCCCAACCCCTGGTAAACCCTTAATGTTGTCAGTGCTATCCCCCATTAGAGTTTGCACCCACAAAAACTTAAGAGCTTCGTCTGGGGATGTATGTAAGAATTCTGCAGTTCGATAGTTGTAATGCATACCTGCGCATTGATACAAAACATCCTTGTCTGGGGAGCATATGATAGTTTTCCTATTATCTGTATAAGAGTAATAGCTGACTAGGTCATCAGCTTCTAGCTCCCCTACATAAGTAAACCCCCATTTCTGAATTACATATTCTAATAGAGAGGGGAATAAGATAGACCTATCTTTCTTCTTCCTCTTAGCTTTGTACTCAGAGTCTACAGAATATCTGTAGCACCTCCCCTTAGTAAGAAATCCTGCATAAAGATTAGTATTGCACTTGTAGAGCATATGCTTAATTCTCTCATCAATATTGTACACAGCCTCATCTAAGGATGGTTTATCCATCTCATAGTAAAGTAGAGAATCTGCATCAATTAAACATATACTCCCATTTCTGGGCAGTCTTTCAATTGTATCCATTACATCCCATTTAACTGAATAAGACTCCTCTCACTAGAAGCTATAGCTTCTTCACGCATTTCCCTCCATTCTTCATCAGTTAATTCTGCATAAGTAGATGAGTGATAGATACTCCCATTCACCCCAGCTAAACTAGAGTGTACGAAGTATTGCAAACATCTAATAGCCCCATCTACATCATCAGGGATAGCCCCAACATGCATAGGATCAATGAATACATTGTGAATCTCCCCACTGTACCAAGAGATATACTTCAAACCCCCAACATGTAATCCAGGAACACAGCTAATATTGTCATCTGTGTTTACTAAATCCCATGATTCAAGTCTGTGTACACACCCAACCTTAATGAAATGCCCAGGATTTTCATATCCATTGGTTCCCTCACAATAGAATGCATCCCCTCTATTCTGCATAACTGCAGGTTCAAATAGACGCTCTTCTACAGTATCTGGGAGACCCTCAGATTCAATCTCCCCTGTATCAGGATTAAAAGTACGAGTGTATCTAGGGATCTTTTCCCCTGTTTCAGTATCATACTTAGTTAAGATTTCTTTGGATACTTTATACCCATTAAGAAGCCCTTCCTTAGTAATCTTCATCTGATACATAGTAGCCTTACGCTCAGCAACTTCTTCACTTAACCCATGTTCCTCCATATAAGTCTCTTTAAGAGTTGGGTGAACATATTTCATGTTGATGAAATTGAAGAAGCGGTTGGAGAACTCTTCTCCTAATCCTTGAGCTTGCTTCTCATAAAGAATAGGATTTCTTAGCCACCTAGTCCACATTTTAACTAGGGGGAGAAAATCAATCCCTGCATCCATAGACTCATAGATTCTATCTACAAGCGCTGAAGGCATAGGAGTATTAGAGACAACATCGTTATTCTTAAGGAAGAACTCCCCAGTAGCAGGTTTTACATAGATAAACTCACATTTATCCTGTACAATTTTAGAAAAGTCTTCTTTAATAGCTGTCTTAAAGGTGTACAATACAGACTGGTAATCATCCATGGAGTGAGCCTTATCAGCTTCATTAGATAATTCAACCAGCTTATTGTACAATTCTTTAGTGTAAACAACTGAGTAAGGAGTATTCCCATAAGAACCTACGATATTTCCATCAATAACATTTACTGATATCATTTGTCTTCTGTTTTAGTAGTTGTTAAAGTTTCTGGGAATTCAATATCAAGCTTCCCATTTAGCTTGAGGTAAGAGCGAAGCTCCTGAAGAAAACTATCTCGATCGCTTCTGTACACCGATGAGAAATTAATCGCTGACATAAACGGGTGTATGTTTTCCATGATATCATTCTTGAGATTGATCAGCTCTATGATGTCATTATCAAAGCATTCTACTTCTGGAATGTCTAAGGTAAACAATTCTCTAGACTTCTTAGATAGTAGCTCTTCTTTAGATTCTGAATCATCATCTAACGACTGTTCATATTTCTTAAATTCTATCATTCTCTTCATCGTATCATACAATTCTTTAGCAATTACATCTTTAGTCTCTGAGTTAGAGAGTTGAGGATGAAAGTGATCATGCTTGTATTCGTGAAGAGTTCTATACAGTTCCCCAAATCTTGGGTCAATGTCTCTTAGTCCATCAATCCAAGTAGGGAGTTCCCCAACTTGAGAACCTGTACACCATCGAATTAGTTTTGGGTCCATAGTATATCCTCCAGAGTCAGTTAGAGTGAGAAAGAATTCATTAATGTGTTTACAATTGTCATTGCTCTCAATATATTTAATATTAGAAGAGCTTACCCTAAGTATCTGGGGGACAGATTTAAATTTATTAACTACAATATCAGAGCTATCAAAACCTCTCTCTTTAAGATACGTAGGTGTTTCATCCCTGTAATACATAGGGTAATGCGTCCCTGAATATCTATATACTGAAGAGTTAACCCATGTCCCAGGAAACACATCCCTTGCAATAGGGGTCATGTTTTTCATCAGCAGTCCAGCAAATAACAAAGCTTCCTTGTCGTCACTTGTTCCGTAATAAGTAAGGGTATCTGAAGACATCACATCGCTAAGCTTAGGCTCTACTTTGTCCCATACAAAGGATTCTAAGTCATGTGAGTATTCATAATCCCCCTTAAAACGCAGGGAGAATGCAACAATTCGCTCTTGTAATTTTCTGCGCTCTGCTGGGGACAGGTTTGTAAACTTCTCTGAATTCTCTACCTCTAATTCTTTCTCTTTTAACTTGGACTCATAATCTTCAGGAACCTCTATCTCTTCGTAATCATTGTATAGCTGAGAGTTCTTAATGTAGTTAAGTACCCCCCAGTTATTTTTAATCTTATTTATTCTACTCTGTATTAATTTTTTCTCCGTAGGATCAACTGTTTGAATTAGTTTCTCCTCTAATGCATCTGTACTTTTAGTAGATATAGTGTAAAATACTCCTTCTGTTTCAATGATATAATAGTCTTTTATTCTAGATCTATTCCCAGATAAGAAGTAAACATTGTTCAGGTTTACATCCCCCCAGCTAGATACCTCTTCAGACTTAATACTGTACTTTTTATCCTCTATAGTTGATGTTACCTTTCTTACATTAAACCCAGGCAGCATAATCTTTGGGGGCTTATAATGTATACTAGTGTTTAGTGTGTACTTAGGGGCTATCTTCTGTGTATCAATAATTCTAGAGATATGATACAGTGCACTACTGTATGTAGCAGATGACACTAATACATCTCTGCATTTACTAATCCATAGTAAGAAATCCTTCTCTACTAATTGATTTTCTACTAAAGCTGTAGCCTCTTCTGCAGCCTTATCTATGAGCTCTTGAATAAACTTCTTAGTGTTTTCATTCCATATTACCTTCTCTCTTGAGGGAGTTACATCAACCCCCTCCTGTATTACTACTTCTTCCCCTGATTCAGATTTATAGGATTGTCTTATAGGACACTTAAGTCCAACACTCCCATAGAGCTGCTCCATCTCAAGTTCTCTAAAGTCTATATGCCCATAGTTAATCCCTGTTGCAGAGGATTTAGACTTTACAATAACTATATGAGGCTTAGCATACCACCCACTATCAGATACGATAAGATTGTCTGAGTTGTAGAGAATACTAGCTCTAAAGCTATAGGGTCTAGAATGTTCCCCATCATCAATTGTAAGATTTACATTGTCTAAATAAACCAGCTGTTCTTGAATAGTATCTATAAATCGTTGTCTGTTGTGCCGTTTAACCCCGAATGAGATTGTAGTAGTATTAGGGGTATCCACGCTTTGATAGTACACTGTTTCTCCCGCAATATCTATACTCCCATCAGCTTCAAACTTGTTGATTAAGAAGTTGGTTTTGTAAGGGAGACAGTTCATTAAGAATCTCTTCCCATTGTGACAGGTATCAATGGTGTAGTAAGGGACGTTAGTAGATAAAGCAACCTTAGCCCCCAACCCGAATGCCCCAAAGTTTTCTGAGGTATTACGTTTAGTTGAGTACCCAAGCTCTAATATCCCCTTTAGTCTATCACCCCCAACCCCAACACCATAGTCTTTTACTTCGAATAAATCACAATACCCACTCCCTTCTCCATATTTATACGTAATCTCTACATTGTTATGAAACGGATCTAAATAGTTTAAGTCGTAGTAATCTCTTTTAAAATTTGAGTCTTTGTACTCATCCTCATTCCTAGTAATATAATAGTCTTCTACCTTCTTATGTCCTTTAAGTATCTCTATAGCTATCTCTTTTTCTCGTTGAGAGTCACACGCATTAGTTACTAGCTCTCTAACGGTTGAAGGGATTGGGGTAGAATATTGAGTAGCCTGAAGGATGTCAAACACCATCTTCTCTGCACTCTTATTAATCTTCTTTTGCAACCCCCTCCCATCACTGATAGTATTCCTATCAATAGTTTTGATGCTCATTTTGTTAAAAATAAAATGACCCCTATTTCGTAGGGGCCATTAGTTCTAGAATTAAATCTACTGTCTCTAGGACTTGTTTTTGATTCCTAGGGACAAATAATACCGGGGGATTATCCCCCTCCATCAGAAGTTTCTTGAACATTTTCCATTTAAGAGGGAATCTATCATTTGCAAATCCTTTGCATTCTATAACCCACCTCCCATTAGGATCAACAAAGTCTGGGGTATATGTAATGTCTCTTACTTTATGAGAACTCTTGTCTACATATCCTGTCTTCCCGTTGTCTTCATATGAGGATGACTCATAATGAAATCCCTCTAACAGTACATACTTATGCTTTTCATAGTCAGATTTAATCCCTGCATCTTTGAGCTTTTGATAGCAAAAAGCTTCTAGTAAGCTGCGGAATTGAATCCCATCTACTTTCTTTTTTTTAGCATTTATTAATCCTCGTTTAGTCTTGGGACGAGTAGTTTGTACTGTTCTGGACTTAGTTCTTTTACTTCTTTTAACCACTGAGCTTCTAATTGTTTAGCAGTTCTCACATCCCCAACGTCTAAAGGAGTCTTAGTCCCTACATTAGCCATCATGATCACGCACTTCTTTAGTATTGCGTCTATTTTAGATTGAGTATCGCTTTGTGACATTACAAATATTGGTTAATAATTTTAAA
>Ga0194024_1000253_pt1 | contig 10426 bp, 14 predicted proteins | sample IW13Sep16_MG_FD_140337 | JGI IMG/M metagenome (GOLD analysis project Ga0194024, IMG submission 140337) | Freshwater microbial communities from the Broadkill River, Lewes, Delaware, United States - IW13Sep16_MG | ecosystem: Environmental > Aquatic > Freshwater > River | place: USA: Delaware...
AATCAGAATACATATCAGGACTAGAAAAAGTTTTAACTACCCTTACAGAATATAACTTAAATGGTTATGCATCTGCTAAAGGTAAATCAGTATGGGCTACATTGGTAGGTAATAATGTATCTGCTGAAAGTTATACCAATAGAATTGGATTGGTATATAACAGAGTTGTAAACAGAATGGATGATGAATTAAAAACTTCTATCATTAATCAATACAATGAATACTTTACACAAGCTACTGGTACTCCTGTAAATATGGGAAATGAAAGTATTTTAGCTATAGCCATAGACCCAAATATAAATGAAGATGTATTAGCTGGTAGATTAAACGCATCAGAGATAGGTGCTGTTTACACTGGTGTAACTGGGGATGCATTAGATTTAGGCTCAGTACAAAGACTTACTGGTGCTGGTGTAACTACACAATCTGCTGAAAGACAGTTTGCTACTGCATCAGCTACAGCTAAAGCACTAGCTAGAATGCAAAGAAGACAACGTAGAGATGTAACTTTAGGTAAAGCTATGGGTGTTCTTGAAGCACAGTTATTTGGTGATGAGTTAATATCAGGACAAATTAAAGCAATAGGAGCACAAGCATTGTCTTCTAGTTCAGTACAAGTAGGTGCAGCTAAAACACAAACAGGTGGCGTAATAGGCTTGACAGAAATTTAAAAGATAGTACCATATATAGTACTGCGTGGTGAGTTCCGCAGGTTATAAATAGGGTCACAAAATACAACAGAAATTCCCAAGGTATTCTGTTAGTTGTTCAAAATCCTTGTCGTAAAAAAAATTCCTTTTCAATTTCCAAGCAATTGAATATATAGGATTAGTTATGCTTGAGACAAATTAGGAGAGATAAATTATGTCAGAAGAACAAAACCAAGATGATTTTCAGGGGGGAATATCAGAGTTAAGGAATGAGTTCAAAAAGCTAAAAGCTGAGAACAAAGAACTTAGAGCCTCTGCTATGAACACTGCACTATCATCATTAGGACTGGAAGCAGATAAAGGTATAGGTAAAGCTGTATCTAAAATGTATGATGGTCCAGTGACTGTTGATGCTATTAAACAATATGCATCTGAAGAATTTGGTTTAGGCGACAGTGAAGTTGCAGCCGAACCACAAACTGAAGAAGAAGCTAGCATTGTTGATAACACAGTGGCAGCACAACAAAGAGTTCAAAACTTACAGAACTTAGGAGTGTCTAATAATTCGCAAGACATTATGGATGCATTCCAAGAAGTTCTTAAGCAGTCTGACGGAGACATTAGGTCATCCATCAAAGCTAAATTACAAATGATGGAAGGCGTTAAAAGACAAGAACAAAAGTAAGTTAGGAGATAACAAAAATGGCAGCATTAGGTTCAGCCAACCCAATTTACTCTAAGTACATCAACAACTTTGCTGGTGAATTATTTAGAGTTGGTGGTCAAAGAACACCTTTTACAGCTGCTGTAGGCGGAATGTCAGGTGGTGGAAAAGTTTTACAATCTACCTTTTGGCAATTCCAAACTGCTGACACAGCAACCATTACTTCAGCTCCAACAGTTGGAACTGAAGGTGGACAACCTACAGAATATCTTGGAAGAGATAGAGTATCATACACAGCTGTTACTCAGATTTTCCAAAAAGGTGTCAAAATGTCATACACAGCTATGGCAGCTACTAACCACCAAAATGTATTTGATGTTAGTGCCAATGCCTTCAACTTTTCAGATGGAAACGCAGGAAACACTGCTGGTGATAAACTAGCATTGTTTGGCGGTTCCCCAATTACTGATGAGTTTGCAGAGCAAATGGAACTAGCGTTAGACAAAATAGCAAAAGAAGTAGAGTGGTTTGCTATTAACGGTACTTATAATGATGGTACTGCAGCAGACTTCGCAGGTACAGACGATAGACAAATGAGAGGTCTTTTGGCTCACTGTGCTTTAACTGGCGGTAATGTTTATTACAACGATACTGCTGGTGACGGTACAGGTACAGACCAAGTACTTCACTGGGATACTATAGCTGGTGCATTGAAAAAACTATATGATGCAAAAGCAGCTATGAGACAACCAGTATTGTTAATCAACCCTGCACAATTACTTTCTTTAAATAAAGAATTAATTAATCCAACAGTTTCAGGTGTTATTACACCAGCAATCCTACCAAGGGATAGAAACGTTGGAGGTGTTGATATTGATACAGTTATCACACCATTTGGCAACATCGGTTTGATGGTGCTAGACCCTGATATCTTGCCTGATAACAAGGCATTTATTGTGGACCTTGCATTCGTCTCACCTGTGTTTACAAACATTCCTGGTAAAGGAACTGTGTTTGTACGTGACATAGACCAAGATGACTATGCACGTGTTGCTAAAGCAGTTTATATGGAAATGGGATTTGACTTCGGTCCACCTCAAAACCATTGCTTGATTAGCGACATTACACCTGCTTAATAGTAGGTAACGTTTACAAGATTAGGGGGGAACTCCACCTTCCTCCCTTTTCTTGTGCTATAGTAAGGAAGATATGATAAGAACAATTGGTAAACCAGCTTTAATAGATGTATCAGCAGATGCAAGTAATTCAGTAGCAGTTAAATCAGATGGTCTTTTACTTTGTGGTATTGCATTTCCTGCATCTATGACAGGTGCTAATGTAAGTTTTGACTTTTCTTTTGATGGAACTAACTGGATAGATGTAGTAGAAACAGATGGAACAGAAGTTTCATATGTAGTTACTGCAGGAGATGTTGTAAGAGTAGACCCTAGTGGTTGGGCATTTGCTTCATCAGGTTATCTAAGAATAACTTCTGATGGTACTGAAGTAGCTGATAGAAACATAACATTAATATTTAGAACAAGTTAGGAGAGCCAATGAGTAATCTTGGTAATCTTGTAGATAGAACTTATAGAGAGTATTTAGAACCTCTTGATGATTTAAATAGTTACACTTTACTAACTACAAACATTTCAAATAGCGATACATCTATAGCTTTTAATGGTGACTTATTATCTGTAGAAGAAGAAGATGCATTAGATGCAGGAACTGTTATTGAAATAGGTAGAGAACTTATGTTATGTACTGACCTTAATGCAGTTGCTAACACAATAACAGTAACTAGAGGTGTAAGAGGAACCACTGCAACAAGCCACAATATAGGTGATACAATTAAAATAGCTCCTGTATTTCCTAGAGAAAATGTTTTCAATGCAGTTGTAGACCAAATAGAAACTTTATATCCTACTCTTTTTGCTGTAGAAACATTAAGTTTTACTAACAAAGAAGGTTATCAAATCATTGGTAGCTATGACACTCCTGGTACATATAATTATCTAGTAGCACCTATTAAAGCAATATCTCAATATACACAGTGGGATGGTAATTCAGATAGTACTTCTGTACAATGGCGTGGTGTATCTGTAGAGTTAGTTGACTTGCCTAATCCTTTTACTTACAAAGATGAAAATGGAACAGAAAGAACTATAACTTATACTGCTGGTCCTGATGTAGTACACGCATTACAAACATATGGAATATCTAGCGGCTTTACAGTTAATGTAACATTTAAGAAAAAATTTTTAGACAAAGATAGTTACACTTATGCATCTGATATAGAAGAAACAACACTGACATCTATAGGATTGCAGACAGAGTATGAGCCAATTATTATGGCTGGTGTAGCTGCTCAAATGTTAGCTGGTAGAGATATACCTACTGCTACTGCTGACTATATTACAGACCAAATGTCTGTACAAAACTATCCTGTTAATTCATCATCTAACATAAGAAACAGTTTATTACAATATAAACAACAATTAATACAACAAGCTAGAAAAGATTTAAGAGCAAGATACCCTGAGCCAGTAACTATAAATAGTATTGCCTACCCTAGTTCATAATGCCTAGAGTAGCTACTACATCTAATATAAACAATCCTAAAAGATACGGATATGATATAAGAATAGATAACATATTACTTCGTTCTGCTGTTGGTCCTGGTAGAGAGATGCAGATACAATCATCAGATGTACAAGAAGGTCAAATAAATGTTAAACAAAACCCTGAAGATTTCACTTCTAACTTAGGTCGTATCTATTCAAGAAATAACTTTACTGGTGGACAAGGTTTAGATACAGCACATAGAGCTAATGGAACACAGAAAGATACAACAAGATTTTGGGATAGCAAAGGTATTGATGTATTTCACGGTGATGATGAAGTATCTTATCACATTCATTTACTACATACTATGGAAAGTAAAGGTTTAACTTTTACAGGTACAGAACAATATGTTGTTAGAACAACAAATGGCAATCTTTATGTTAGTGATGTTCAGACAATATATTTAAGTACAGATAATGCTGCTAGTTGGAATCCAATTCCATCTACAAATGTATCTTACGATATAAGAGGTATGGTTGCTTTTGGTAATAATATTTTTGTAGTTACTGGTGATGGTTCTACTAATAAACAACTTATACACTATGATGGTTCTACTTGGACAGTTGAAAGTTTAGGAACATCAATTACTGGTTATTTTACTGGTATTCATTTTGTAAAAGGAAGATTAATTGTAACAGGAAAAAGTTCAGTTGCAGAATATCTGTGGGAAGCAGACCCTTATACAGGAAACTTTACTGGTGTATTTCAAACACCAAATGCGTTATTAACTGTAGAACCTACACACGACATTACAAGTGTAACAGATGCAGGTGCAGTTATACTAGCTGCTAGTACAGATGGAAATATATACTCACTAAAAGATGTGTCAGGAACACTACAACTTCAAGGTCAATCACGCATTGGTGATGAACAAGTTACTGCTATAAATGCATTAGAAGGTATTATAATTTTTGGTACTAGAGAAGTTGGAACAAATAAAGGTAGACTATACAGAAGTGATTTAGTTGTTGCAGATGACCTGTATGTACTTGCAAATAGACAGTTGTTAAAAGAATGGGATAATGGTGTTGATGCTTCTCCACAATCTATGTTTGCATCAAGAGATAGTGTTTATGTAGGTGTAAGAGAAAGTGAAACTGAAACTTATTTGTGGAGATATTATTTACCTACAGCAGGATTAGCTAGAGATTTAAGAATACCAGGTACTGGTTCAGTAAATGGAATAAAACAAGTAGCAGGAATGTTTTTTGTTTTAGTTGAAGGAACAACTGGTGGTGTATTTCTTGAAACATCTAATTATGAAACTGAAGGTTATTTAATTACATCTGCTGCAGATTTTTTTACTGCAGAAAGTAAACAATTTGTTGGTGCAGAAATTTCTACATTTAGTTTACCTAGCAATACTTCTGTAGAATTACAGTACTCTACTAAGTTTGAAGCATTAGATAATCCTAATGACCCTAGTTTTAAATCTGCACTAACACAAGCAACTGGTGCAGGAGACGCAGAAAAACAAATAGCAGAAGTATCTAGATACATAATAGGTAAAGTAGTACTTAACTCTAGTAATAATGCAGATACTCCTAAAGTTAAATCTTTACAATTTAGAGCATTAGCAAGACCTGAATTAGTTGTAGCACAAATTCCAATAAATGTATCAGATAGAGTAGAAAGACCTAATAGAAAACCTGTTAAGGTAAAAGGATTAGGAGAAACAATATACAATGCATTACGTGATAAAGAAGGAGACAGTGTTACTTTAGAGTTATTTAACCCTGCTGAAATTATAAGAGGAGTTATTGAAAGAATAAGTTATCCAATAAATTCTAATGTTGAAAGAGGAAGTGTAACACAGTATGCTATAATAACGGTGCGTGGTACTAGACAACCTACTGTTACTGATGTAACAAGCGTACAAGTATTTGGTATTAACGCATTAGGATTTTTAAGATTTGGTGCATAGGAGATAAATGGCAGACCAAGAAGTAAAGTTTTCAAATTTTTATGAAAGTACATTAGCCAATGGTGGTGGTGGTTTACCTACAAATGTAACTACTGCTACCTTAACTGCTGCACCTACAACTGATGGTGTATCAGCTATTGGTGCAAATTATTATTTAGTTATAGACCCTGATAGTGCATCCAAAAGAGAAGTGGTAGAAGTAACAGCAGCTACAGGAACTACGCTTACAACAATTACTAGAGATAAAGAAGGTAGATATGGTACGCCTGGTGATGCATCAACTGCACCTAACCACGCTGAAGGAACTGTTGTTCGTATGGCAGTTATTAAAGAAATGTTTGAGGATGTACACGATAGAGTAGATGCAGATGAAGCTACAAATGCTGCACATAGAGGCAGTACATCTAATCCACATACAGTAACCTTTGCACAACTAGGTTTATTAGATGAGGATGATATGGCTACTAATAGTGCCACATTAGCACCATCACAACAATCAGTTAAAGCCTATGTAGATACCGAAGTAGCAACTAAAGCTAGTCTTGGTCTTGTCATAGCGTTAGGATAATTATGAGTATGTTAATGATGCTCAAAGAAGGTGGAAGTCTAGGAATAGACACTATTGGTAATTTACCATTAGATGAAGATATAGATTTATTACCTGATACTGGTGGTGCAATATCACTAGCATTTAGGGAAATAATGGAAGCACTTTCTGTTACCAACACGACAAGTACAAAGGCTCGTGCTATAGTAATGGGAAGCATATAAAAATATATGGAGATAAGATAAATGGCAGAAGCATTTAACACAGCAAGTATAGCAGTTACTAGCTCTGAACAATTACTATATACTGCACCTTCAGCAGATGCTGCTGATGTTGCAATCATCATATCACTTCGTGTTACTAACATTGATGGTGCTGCTGATGACACAGTAACTTGTACAATATATCAGAGTGATGGAACAACTAAAAAAGCTGAAATTGCACACACTATGACAGTTCCTGCAGACAGCTCTTTAGAGTTAGCAGGTACTTCTAAACTTGTTCTTGAAAGTGGAGAACAAATTAAAATAACAGGTGCTGCAGCTTCAGGAGATTTAGAAGCATATTTGTCTGCATTAGAAATCACAGTTTAATAAGGAGTACCTATGGCAAAGTATGGCTTTACAGGTGCTAAACCTACACAATCTAGTTCTGCCAATACTGGCGTATTTGGCGTTAATGATGTAGTTGAATTACTTGGTAAAGGTAAATTTAAAAGACAAGCTATCAATGTTTCTTATTTAGTAGTAGCAGGTGGTGGCGGTGCAGGTGGAAACTCAGGTGGTGGAGGCGGTGGCGGTGGCTATCGTAACTCTTATGCTTCTGAAATTTCAGGTGACCAAAGTTCAACAGAAACACCATTAGAAATTTTACCAGGTACTAGTTTTACAGTAACTGTAGGTGCAGGAGGTTCAGGTTCAGTTAACAATGGTGCTTCAGCAGGAAATGATAGTATTTTTAGTACTATAACTTCTATTGGTGGAGGTAAAGGTGCAGGTTCAGGTGCTACTGGTGGTTCAGGAGGTTCAGGTGGCGGTGGAAGTGAACAGTATGGTACTAAAAACAATGGTGGTGCAGGAACAGCAAATCAAGGTGGTAGTGGTGCTAAAGGTTATGGTAACACTAACCCATCTGCAGGTGGTGGTGGAGGTGGTGCTTATGGCAACGCTTCAACTTCAACAGATGGACAAACACCAGTTGCTGATGTCACAAGCACAGGTTTTAATGGTGGAGATGGATTATCTTCTTCAATAACTGGTTCTTCAGTAGAAAGAGGAGGCGGTGGAGGTGCCGGAGGTCGTGGTAATTATGGACTTGGAAATGGTGGTGGAGGAAATGGAAATACTTCAAATGCATCACAAGGAAAAAATGGTTTTTCGGGAACAGCAAACACTGGTGGAGGTGGAGGTGGAGGCTCTCAATCTGATGGTGGTGTCAATCCTTCAGGTGGTAATGGTGGTTCAGGTGTAGTAATACTAAGATATCCAGGTAGTACTTCAATAACTATTGGTGGAAGTTTAACATCAACTACAACTACAGATGGTGGAGATACAGTTGTTACATTTACAGCAGGTTCAGATACAGTTACACTAGGATAATAATATGGCACATTACGCATTTTTAGATGAAAACAATATAGTAACCCAAGTCATTGTTGGAAAAAACGAAGATGAAAAAAGAGATGGAGTTATTGTAGATTGGGAAGAATGGTATGGAAATTTTCACGGAGTTACTTGTAAAAGAACTTCTTATAATACAAATGGCAATAAACATTTATTAGATGGAACTCCTTTTAGAGGTAACTACGCAGGTGTAGGTTATACTTATGACACAGAAAATGATGTATTCTATCCACCTCAACCTTATCCTAGTTGGACATTAAATAGTAATTGGGTATGGGAAGCACCAGTTGCATATCCTGATGATGGTAATTTTTACAACTGGAACGAAGAAACAACAAGTTGGGATTTGGTAGAATAGATTATGGTAGATAAATCAAACGAATATGGATATGTTCCTTCAAGTCCTACACAAGCTAGAGGTGCTAACACAGGTATATTTGAAGTTAATGATGTAACTGATTTATTGAACGCACAACAATGGTCAGGAACTTTTGGAAACTTAGAACTTATACAAACTCTTACACCCTCTGTTCACGATACTTTAGCAGAATTTGATACTATACATGAAACTACTTATGACACGCATTTTTTAACAGTTTGTAATTTAGGTAATGTTAATGGTCAAGCAGCAATGTGGATAAGGTTTAAAGAAGGTGGAGTTTTAAATAGTGGAACTAATTATGCATATAACTATGAGTTATTAAATCAAACTAACAATACACCATATGGTTCTAATGCAACTACATATATACAAACAGTAATTAGAAACGAAATAGGTTCTAATGGTTATGGCGTGGTTTGGTTATATGGATTAGGTAACAGTTCAAGTTATAGTGTTGTTACAGTTCATAGTGGTATAGGCGCACAAGGTCATGGTGGTCAAGGTGGTGGAACTTTTTATTCTAAAAGTGCAGTTGATGGTATAAGTATTCAACCAGGAAATAACTATGCTTTTAATCCTGAAACAGTTTTATCTTTATATGGAGTTAATACATTATGAGTATAGGTCAATTAGAATTAGTTAAATCAGTTAGTGATACATCAGTTACTTCAATAGATGTTACTGACGCTTTTACAGCAAGTTATAATTTGTATCATATTATTGTACAAGGTCATATAACAACAACTAACTCATTGATTGATTTAAGATTTTTAGATAGTTCTGATACTGCTATTACAAGTGGTTATAGATATGGACATAGGTTACAACAAAACACTTCCGGTAGTGAACAAAATAGTACAAGTGCTACAAGTATTGAAAGTATAATTTATGTAAATAATGGCGACACTTTTGCTTCAAGATTTTTTGTTTACAACCCATTTTCAAATAGCGACTATACTCATTTAACATTACACTCGCAGGGATTTACAAGTTCTAATATAACAAATACAAGAGGTGGTGGTGTTCTTACTACTACTGACCAAGTAACAGGTTTTACAATTTTTGATGCAACATTTTCAAATATTGATATAGATGTTTATGGGATAAAAGATTAATGGTTACAAAAAATAGTTTAGTTTTATTAAGTTCATACACAATTACAAGTGGAGAAGAAACAGTTACCTTAACTGGGATGAGTTCTACTTATAATGTACATCTTTTTACATATAGAAATTTAAAACCTACATTAGATAACCAATCTTTACTTATGCAATTTACAGTTGGTGGTGTAACTGATACTACTGCAAATTACACAGGACACATGATGAAAATTGCTGATGGTGGTGATAATAACTCACCAATAATTACAAATGGAACTTATATAAAACTTCACGATAATACAAGCAATGCAGCAAATGAAGCATCTCATGGTAATGTATGGATATATTCTGCTGCTGATAGCGCAGAACATACAACTGCTTCAGTAGATGTAACATACATTACTGCTAGTAGTGGTTTTGTAAATAGTGTAGGTCATTTTAGACATGAACAAAATGAAGCACATGATGGTGTAACAATAGATTTAGGTGGAACAAATGATATTATAAGTGGAGAATTTCGTTTGTATGGACTTGTTAAATAAAAGTATGGTAAGATAGGAGATATTATGGCAACATTAGAAGAACTTACAGTAGCAGCACAATCTGAAGTAGATGCAGCTAAACCTATAATGAAATCAGTTGATGGTAATAGGCGTGAACTAAATGATGAAGAATACGCACAAAAAGTAATTGATATAGCCAATTACAATTTTGACCAACAACAAAATAGTTATAAAGAAGCTAGACAACTTGCTTATGGTTCTATTGCAGAACAATTAGATATGCAATACTGGGATTTAGTTAATGGTACTACTACTTGGTCAGACCACATAGCACAAGTCAAATCTGATAATCCAAAACCTGCATAAAGTTTTATGTTATAATCCTGCTTATGGATTTTATAATTGGATT
>Ga0194024_1000257_pt1 | contig 10371 bp, 9 predicted proteins | sample IW13Sep16_MG_FD_140337 | JGI IMG/M metagenome (GOLD analysis project Ga0194024, IMG submission 140337) | Freshwater microbial communities from the Broadkill River, Lewes, Delaware, United States - IW13Sep16_MG | ecosystem: Environmental > Aquatic > Freshwater > River | place: USA: Delaware...
AGCGTGCAGCAAGCCAATGCTGCCGTCGGTGCGATGTTTGTTTGGGCGAAAGAGCGCAGCCGTCTAAAGTGAAACCTGACACTTGCTTGGCGCATGATCCATATGGCGAACCTCGCAACCATTTTGAAGAACTGAGATCGAGGTATCGACGTGACTACAAGCTCGACCATCATGCAACCGTTGGTGAAAGCATGGGTGGATCAATTCGAAGAAGCGGATCGGGCGGATGCTGCGATCCTCGCGTCCCTCATCCGGCTTGTCCCTGGTGATGCTTTTCGTCGCGATTTGACGCGGGTACTTGAAGACCGCCTGAGGATCGGTCCCAACCCCGTGGCGCTTTACAACGAAACAGAGCGTAAGAAATGGAAAGGGCAACCCAACCGTTTGTTTCCCGAGACGTCCCGCGCGAGTAAAATGCAAAAAGGGAGGAAGACTGTACGCGCATATGGCCGCGTCGGACCGCCGCTGGTCCCTCGTCAGAGACAGGTCGCCGAAGAAATAGGCAGTGAAGGGGTTGTCGCCAACGTCCTGACCCAGTTGCACAAGCGCCATCGAAAGTCGATCCTTCTCAACCCTGGGGCCGACATCATTCGCGAGAAGCGCGCGCGCCGGTTCGTTCTGGTAACGGACTTCATCGGAAGCGGAGATCGCGTCATCAACTATCTCAATGCCGCATGGAGGCTGCGGACAGTGCGCAGCTGGTGGTCGAGGCGCAGTCATTCCGGCCTTTGTTTCGAAGTGGTGGCCTACGCAGGGACAGAAGCTGGGGTCGAACGCGTAAAGGATCACGCCTCATCGCCCACCGTCAGCTTGGTGACACGATGCCCAACAATTCAAACGGTCTTTCCCCGAGGAAAAGTCAGGCGGATGGAAGAGCTGTGTCGTCGCTATGCACCACCGGGGTCCAAACCCCTGGGCTATGGCGAAGTGGGGGCGCTTTTGGCGTTTGATCACGGCATGCCGAACAATGCACCTTCGATGTTCTGGAAGGATGCAAGAAGATGGTCGGCGCTGGTACCGGAGCGAGCATCCAGTACAGCTGGTTCCCCCTACCAAGAACCGCACACGCCAGAGAAAGAAAGAGCGCGTATCGAAGCGTCTGCCTAAGCGTCGGACACCGGGACAATTCTGCGCCCGACGAGCTTGGAAACGATCATCCTGTCTGCACTGCGCCGATCCCCCCGTCATTCCGAAGCGATATCAGGTCGTCTCGGCATGAACATCGATGATGTGTGCGAAATCCTTGACCGCTTGAAAGGATGGGGTTGGATAAACGCGTCCCATCAACTGACCGAGCGAGGGCGGATGGTTGCGTCACGACTGATCCGCCAGGACCGCAAGAGCCCCCTTCCCCAAGGCGACGACACGATGTACTTTCCGAATGCGTTGAGAGCGCCACGCGATGTCTAGTGGTTGCCGGGGTAACGACCGGCACCGTTGGTGTCACGTCCTGCCCGCAGGAGGTGATGCCTGGGCCGTCGATTGCGATGGGCTCACGGTCAAGCTTTCGCTTGATGCTCAACTTGATCGAACCGCACGACCTTGCGGTCGCCGCAGCGGTAGGCTGACTTGCGATCCGATCAAGCTCACCCTGAAGGGTGGATAGTAGATGCGAACGTGGAACTCTCAACGCTACTTCGCCGAAGGCATTGCGGCAGGAGTGGATGAATCCATCCTCAATAATGCAGTCGCGACAGCTGAATACACATTGCGGCAGCCAAATCCCGGCCCGCCGATCCTCACCCTTGGCCATCTGGGGCATTTGGCGGGCGTCGATGTCGGTATTTTGAAAGCATATGCCTCAAGGCAGGATGCGGACCCTTATCGGGAGTTCTCGATCCGCAAGCGCCCGATCCCGGGCCAACCTCCGCGCTATCGGACAATCGCCGTGCCAGAGCCGCCCTTGCTGAGAGTCCAGACTTGGATCGCATCCGAAGTCCTGCGCCATGCACCCTGCCATTCGGCGAGCACGGCGTTCGCACCAGGGTCTAGGTTGGCCCAGGCCGCGGCGCGCCACTGCCGCGCAGTTTGGATGGTCAAGATTGATCTCCGGAACTTCTTCGAATCGCTGACCGAAATCGACGTGCATCGGGTGTTTTTGGAGCGGGGCTACCAGCCGCTGGTCGCGTTTGAGCTTGCGCGCTTGTGCACCCGTCTCCGCGACAAACATCGCAACGATACTGCTGTCTTGCCTCAGCGACGAACGCCCAAATTTCGGCACTCATCCTTAACATCGCTTTATCCACGAGACCTGCTTGGCGTTTTGCCGCAAGGCGCACCAACCAGTCCAATGTTGGCCAATCTCGCAGTGCGCGACCTAGATGAAAGCCTGACTGCTATCGCGAAGGCCTACGGCGTCCGATACTCGCGCTATGCAGACGATCTCACCTTTTCAACGACACGAAAGTCGTTTGGAAGATCCCGCGCACATGATCTGATAGGGCGAGTCTATGAGACCCTGGCTGCTCGAGGACTGGCGCCGAACCAATCCAAGACGACGATAGTTTCTCCGGGAGCACGGAAGGTCGTGCTCGGCCTTTTGGTGGACGGAGGCACGCCGAAGCTGACACGCGATTTCCGCTCGCGGCTTCGAAAGCACCTGTATCACAGTAGCGCTCCCGATCAGGGGCCGATTCAACATGCAGCGCGGCGCGGATTCGCCTCCGTTGAGGGCCTCCGCCAACATCTGTTGGGTCTGATCGCGTTCGCCGGTCAGATCGATCCGGTCTATGCAGCGAAATGTCGGGCGATTTTAGACTCGTCAGATTGGTCGCAGACAAGGAGGTGAATTTAATCTGTTCGATGGGCGTCTTCTACCTGCGGATTTTCATCAATTTGGAGAAACTTCTGAGCTCAAATCACCGCCGGAGAACCTAGAAGGTCTTTCCAGCCTGAGATCGCACTGATTTTGAACCGGTCCTGTGAATTAAGTGTCGGCCTTCTGCGTTGCTCCAGTATCTCTGAAATCCCAGTCACTTCATCAGACTGTTCGGGCCGGCTATATCACCGCGCGTTTGGCCAAATAGGTGCAGACCGCGCAGGCTACACTGACAATCAGCTCGGCCTCTGGCGTATCAACCTGCTGTCCTTCCAACCCGTGACGAGCGTTGTTGGACGCATAGCCCCACAGTTTCTCGGCTGCGGTATCAAGAGGTTTTGGAAGGTCCAATCGCTTTACAAGCTGGCCGAATGTTGCTTTGGAATCGCCGGCCAGATCCCGCGCGGTCGCTTCCATCGCGGCGCAGGCATGCTGGATTGCCCCGGTCACATCCGGCTCCGGCCGCCGAGAAATATCGCGCAGCGCTTCGTGGATCTCGCGTGCGGCGGCACTGCGCCCGGTTTGTTCGAGGATTTCGACGGCCTCTTGTGTCGCGCCGGTAAATGCTTCGGAGCCGCGATAGACTATCTGGCCGTCGTTCATATGCCAGCCGATGCCATTTTCGACAAAAAACTGGTTCAGCCGGCCATCGAACCTGCTTGCATTGTCGTTGAACCCTTGCGCGAGTGCCGTATGGAACGCTTCAGCAATGTCATAGACCTTGTACCAAGGACAGTCGGCAAGTAGCCCAACGACCTCTTCCCAGATGTTGGGGTGCTCCGACCAGTTGTTCCGGTCAGGCGGGACGAGCAACACCTGACAGATAATCCGGCGCATGGCGGACGGGCTCATGCCGATGTCCTGCCCAATCAGCGGGATCGCATAGCGCAGGTTTTCGGGCGCGTCTTCGTGAACGGTAATCTCCGCGTCTGCGCTGCGGTAGCCGTGCCGGTTCGAAAAACTCTCTGCCATTCTGCCAATCCCCTACGCTATCGGCACTGTGTGCAAATGGGCTTCAATCGCCTTGATCGCATCCGCAGTCAGCGGCAGGTTTCCCTTTTCGGCCTGCCAGTGCTCATGGAAGCGCGCGACAGTCTCGCGTGCGGTTCCCAGAACCAGCTTCTCGGATAGACCGGCGTTTGCAGCCAGGTGCGACAGCTCGTCCTTCGAGAACCCGGAGAACTTCTTGGTGCGGCTAAAGGTGAGCGCCGCCTTGTCGTCGTCTATGTAGGCAATAGTCGAGACAAAATCGTAGCACGGCGCGAGCGCCGCCTGCCTTCGATCCGGATAGATCAGCGACCAGTTCTTGAGGTGCATGTCGGCATTGCCGATCAGCACATTGAAAGTCAGCCGCCGGATAAACTCGGCGATGTCGGCCTCTCCGCATTCAGCGGCCAATACCTGTGCGATGTTGCGCTGGCTTGCCTTCTCGTACTTGTCCTTGGGATAAACGCGAAAGACCTGCGCGAAGTCTTCAATGTGGACGGCACTGCCATCACTCAGACGGTCAAATCTTTCGACAGCCAGCGCCTGACCGCTGACCTTGTCCATGCCTTCTGGCAGATTGCCGATCTCGGCAACATCGATCAACCTGATAGGCGGAACGTCCATGCCGCAGAGACGCGCGAGCGTCATCATCGAGAATTCATTCTCGGGGACAGCATCGAAGCCTTGCGCTGGTAACTTGACGATCCAGGAGCCGCCGACCCCCTTGGCCGGAATCGCAAGACCGCCTTGTTTGTCTCCCAAAGCCGAGAACTTCAACTGAACGCCTGCCAGCGAGAACCTCAGCGCCTGATCTCGATGATCATCGTGATGATCTTCACCATCATCAGCGTCGGGGGGCCACGCCTCACCATCGGCGGGCCGAACAGTGACCGCACCGGGAAGGTCCTCGCCGAGAACCCAGAGCAGGAAAAATTCACGGACGGGCTTCACGCCCGCGCGCTCGGCGAGATAGTCTCGCATGTGACCTTCGGGCAGAAGATTGGAGAAGAAGGGCAGCAGGTGCATGTTCTGCGTACCGAAATCAGTGGTCAGTTCCCCAAGCTCATTCTTGAAACCGAGGCTCAGAACCGGCCTGCCCGCATCGGCGACATAGCCTTCAGAGAAAGCAAAGAGCGAGGTATCACCGCTGACCCGCGTCAACGTACCTATCGGCTCTCCGTAGAGCAGGACTTCAAGGACACTGACATCAGCCATGATCGTCACCATCCAGACGATAGGCCGGACGCGGTAAGGATGGTGCAGATACACCCGCCCCATGGGCGAGTGCGTTGCGCAGCATGCGCAACTGGCTCTGCGCCTGCTCGACCGCTTCCAGATTGCGCGGATCGCTCAGGAACTCCTGCATGGCAGCAGACGCTTCCTGCAAATGAACAAGATCATCGGCTGAAAGCTTGAAGTGCATCAGCTCGCGCGCCCGGCGCTGCAACTCCTGAACGGCAATCTCAGAGAGCGTTTCACTGGGAAGCGCTGCTATCTGGTCATCGAAGCGCTGCAACAGGTTCGTCGCCTTACGCGCGCTCTGAACGTCACGGTGACCATCATCATCGCCGCGAATGATCGCCCGAACGGCAGGCAGCTTCTTGCGCGGGACCAGAGTCAATTCCAGATCAAGTACACGTGCAAGCTCGACCAGGCTGGACAGACGCAGATCGACCGCCCCGTTCTCGATCTTGGAGATGTGGCTCTGTGGAACCCCAGCCTTCGCACTGAGCGCGCGCTGAGAGAGCCCCTTGCGTTCCCGCGCGGCTTTGAGCGACTCTGCGATGTGCTCTGTTGCGTAACTCATGATCTATCTTGCTGCTTCGTTTACCATCTATGATATGCATAAACATATCACTCACTGAAGCAGACTTCAAGATTGATGTAGAATTCTACATCAAGGCATGCGCGTGATGTTCTTTTATGTATCAAACGCCAGAGAAGTCACTTGCCGAAAAAAGATCCGCTGGAAACTTGGGAGCTTCGAGGATCGACGATCAGATGCTCTTAACAGCAGCCACGGAGCCGACGGCGTGCTCCGTGTGCAGCTTCTAAATGTACTTCCGATAGTCACTGCTGACCTTTTGCCCCGAGGGAACGTATTTCAACACGTCACCAACCTTACGGGCCGCTCGGATCGGAATCGGCAAGCGTTGGTTCATCTGGGTCGAGTTCCAGTTCACCTTCGTGAGGCTGAAAACTTCCTTCGCAATCTGTTCGATCGTGCTCTCGCTTTGCGGGTGCGGACAGAGCAACAGGGGGTTCGGGACATAGAGGCCAGGATAGGTCCCATAGTAGGGAATGCTGCCGTTGGTATAGAGCAGCCCATTGCCGTCCAGTTCAACGAAGGTGCCGCGGAGGACAGGGAAGTCGCCGTCGCGCAGCACCTTGACTGAATAGCTCTCATGAATCCAAACGAGATCGCGCAGTTCCACACCTGCCTCGTCGAGCGCCTTGCCAACACCCTCGGCCTCGTCCTCGCGAAAGCGCGACGTCTTCATGACGATCACGCGTGCCGGCATCGTTCTATGGACCGACTTGTAGGCGGCCAAGGCGCTCTCGGTAAGCTTGTGAGCCTCATCGATAGTGAGGAACGGGTGGCGACCCCGCGACTCTGACTGCGCAGGACCGCCTCTAAGAATGAACCCTCTGCCCCGCTCGTCGAACATTTGCGCAGCACTGGTCCATATCTCGTCGGTTTCGGCATCCTTGAAAAAGCTGATGCCAATGTAACAGGCGGTGAACTCGCCTTCTTCCGGCAATCTGCGCCAGGGCACCTTGCCGCTGCCCTTGTAGTAGAGCGTCGTCATGAGGTTCCATGCGAGGTCAGCTCGATCTTGGGTTTGGCGGTCAGAGTTCTCCTTGATCTTGCGAGGGATCTTGGCATCGGGGTTGATGACATCCTCCCAGACAATCTGAATTGAGAATCTGAGGTCCATCGCTCTGGCCTTGAGCAAGCCACGGAAGTTCGGAGAGGTTTCTCTGCCAGCTTTCGCGTCGGCCACTTCGCCCTCTATACCTTCGTCATCGCGCGCCCGCTCGTTTCTCCAGACCCGTTCGATCAACTTGACAGGTAGAGAAACCATGACCACGTCCGGCCGTTCATGATGCGCCTCCAGCTTTTCCAGTTGCGCCATAACTGCGTCGACGGCCATCTCCACAGCACGCGCATCGCTCGGTTCCTTGGCAATCTTCTCGATCTGACCTTTCGTCAGCACTCCATCTTCGGCAGCCACCATTTCAAACCGGCACCGATAGGGGTTCTGGTTTCTCAACCCAGGGAAGTCCGGATGCAGGTTCGGGTGCTTTTCGGTCTTACCCTCGAACCCATCTTCGATCGCATTCAGAAACTCGCCTGATTTTTCGACGGTCAGAGCGCTGCCAACAACGCCGACTTTGATCGTGTCCCCCAGGTTCGTTTGCAACGGGCCCGCCTGTAGCAACCCCAATCGTGGATCAGGATGATGGTGTTGGTCACCAAATTCCAGTTCAGGCTCCGGGAAGATCTTTGTCTTGAAGTCGCTCATAGGTCGAAGCTGCCTTGTTCATTCGAGCCGGACGGCTTCTTCGACTTCTGCGCCTTCGCGCCCCACACGTCCTCGGGCACACTCTTTGGCAGTTCGATGGAAGGCGGGTCACCAAACTTGATGATACGATCCGTCTTGGTGTCGGGTGCCAGCAGTTCGCCGGCATCTTCAAATTCCATACCTGACAGCAATCGATGCCACATGATCACCTGGCCTCGAACGGTGCTGTTTGTGTCGAGGCGCTTCTTCCCGGACAACAAGGCATCCGGATAGTTGAGCGCGTGCGCTCCATCCGAAGTGAAGTAGTAGGATGGGTTGATGATCAGGTACCATTGGTCCGCCAAGCGCTCGAACCGGGGATGGAATGAATGGTGCCGCACATAGTCGATGGGCCCCTCCCCCTTTGACTTCTGATAGACGCTGACAACGTCGGCCTGTGTCTTTTGCTTCGCGCCAAGATAGCGGAACTTGCGCGCGACGACTCCAGGTGTTGGTAAGAAGTAGAACTGCTTTTTCTTTCGGTCCCACCCGAGCAAATCCCGAAAGTCATGCGCCAGAGTATGTCGCAACAGCCCGGAAAATTTGTATTGCTGATCCACGGCGTCGTGTTGTGCCAGAAAGTCGGTTTCGATCCTTTCGACCTGATCCCGTTCGACCAAGTCACGGACGGGTGTGGTTAGCGGATCGCAGAATGTCCAAAGCGACGTTTCATCGATCATCCAATCGTACCGCTGGCCTTCCCGGACCTTATTCATCCGGGCGAGCGCCTTCTGGGTGGAGAGCTGAGTCTGTGCGACGTAGATTTCCTCAGGAAGCTGCAATGGCACCATGTTGATGATCGCGGCCTCCCCTCCTCCAAGTGGCGGGACGTAGTAACCGTGTCCTTGCTTGGCGACCGTCAGGGCCGCGAGGCGGTCCTTCGCGCGACTGTCCAAGACGTCACGCTCCTTGTCGAACTGCAATGTGCGTTCGGCCTCGCCAACGAGGTTTTCGAGCGATTTCCAGAAGAACGTGTCATCTGATTGCCTGTAGAGAACTAGGATCACGGGTAGGTTGGAGCCACGCCAGTAGTCGAAATCTGAAGCGCGGACACGATAGGTGAAACCGGCGTCCGTCTCGCCCACATAGCTGCCACGCTCAGTAGCCTTGACCTGAACGGCAATCATCTTCGCTGTCGGCTGATCATCGTCCATCACCTCAGCGATGCCGTCTATCCCTGCTTCCAGCCGTGAACGCCCATCGAATTGGAACCCAATTCGCAAGAATTGAAGATTAGCCGCCTTCTCCCCGATTTCGCCAATTCGCTGACTGGCAGTAATCTTCTTGTTCACGCCAATAACCCGTACCTTCCATATGACAGAGATAGCACTTCAATCAGCGTTTCGTAAGGCCTAGGGTACTACATGTAGGCCATGATGGATTGAATGATCGAAGGTGAACGGGCTAGGCGACCCTCGGATTGACCGGTCAACACGTCTATCAAGCTTTCCCGACCAGATGTCACCACGACTGACGTTGCTGCCGACGATGATGCCCCGAGGTAGCATCCGCAAGAGCAAAGTGGGGTCGAGTCCGGCTGGGGGCGGAATCGTATCATAAGGATTTATTGCGGTGCCGTTTCATGATTTCGAGCACTGTGTTCTTATTGATGCCAAGATCACGTGCAATCCAGCGATATGATCGACCGTCTGTCACGGCCTGAATAACCTTCGGCGCGAGCTTATCGGATTTTGGGCGCTGTCCGAGTTGACGGCCCAGTTTCTTACCCCTCGCGCGGGCGGCCGCGAGGCCGGACTTGACACGCTCGCTGAGCAAATCGCGCTCGAACTGGGCAATGCCAGCCAGCATGGTGGCCATCATCCGTCCATGGGGTGTGTTCAGTTCGAATGTCAGGCCGCTTACGGCCACGACGGAGACTTTCCATCCAGCCAACTTGTTCAGAGTTTCCAAAAGATCTTGAGTAGATCGCCCCCATCGGCTGAGTTCTGAGACTAGCACTGCGTCGATCTTTCGGGCTTGCGCAAGGTCAATGATCCGCCCTCGTTCGGCACGGTTGGCCTTTGCACCCGATGCGGTTTCCCTGAAGACATCCACAACGTCATAGCCTCCGCGCGCAGCAAATTCTGTCAACTCGGCAATCTGCCTGTCGCAAGACTGATCGGCGGTAGAGACCCTGGCATAGATGGCGGCACGCTGTCCCAATTGAACCCTCTCCGATTTTGACCTTGCAAGTCATTGATTTTACTGGTGCGGATTTTGTCCTGAACAGACTAATGATTAACAAGGACACTTCTCAATGCCAAGACGCCAAACTCTGACTGATCGAACTCGCTCAGCCCTTTTCGATATTCCAACAGATCAGGCGTCGCTGTTACGGCACTACACCCTGGCCGATGATGACATTGAGCATATCAAGGAACGGCGTTTGGCCCGGAACCAGCTAGGGTTCGCCCTCCAGCTTTGCGCATTCCGCTATCCCGGCCGGTTGCTAGAGGCAGGGGAGACCATCCCGCTGGAAATGACCGACTTCATTGCTGCGCAACTCGGTCTATCGGGTGAAGACCTCGCAGGATACGCAGAAACGGACGTGACGCGGCGGCGGCATCTGATCGATCTCAGGGCCATTTATGGCTACAAGATGTTTTCCGGACTTGTCGCTCGCGATCTCAAAAGCTGGCTGGACGAGCAGGCGGAGATGGCGCAATCCAATGAAGATCTGGCTCGGCGTTTCGTGGGCGAGTGCCGCCCGATGCATGTAATCCTTCCGGCAGTCACCACCATTGAACGCACATGCGCCAATGCATTGGTTGCTGCCGAGCGACGGATTGAGACACGGATTGTAGGCCAGCTGAACGCTGAAGTACGGGACCAGCTTGATGCTCTGCTGACGGATGATGTGGACGGTCGCCTTAGCCGTTTCATCTGGTTGCGTCAGTTTGACGTTGGCAACAATTCCGCCGATGCAAATCGTCTGTTGGATCGGCTGGAATTTCTGCAGGGGATGTCGTTGCCACCCAATCTCTTAAGCAAAGTACCGCC
>Ga0194024_1000258_pt1 | contig 10360 bp, 30 predicted proteins | sample IW13Sep16_MG_FD_140337 | JGI IMG/M metagenome (GOLD analysis project Ga0194024, IMG submission 140337) | Freshwater microbial communities from the Broadkill River, Lewes, Delaware, United States - IW13Sep16_MG | ecosystem: Environmental > Aquatic > Freshwater > River | place: USA: Delaware...
ACAAGGTCCAGAGACATTTATCAGAAGGATTTAAAGAGACCTGGACACATTTAAAGAGACATAATCACAAGACCTAGAAGGATTTAAAGGCACATAATCACAAGGTTTTCCACATTTAACAAGAAGTTTTCCACATAGGTTGTGGAAAACATAAAACACTAATATACATTTAAAATACCTTTTTTTAATATAAAAAAAGCATAATCTTTATATATTAGAGCAAAAAGAGGGGAATTTTGAGTTATTTCCCCCCTTACAGTTACTATCAATCAGAACAGAATTTCTGCAGTTTTCTCACTCTCAATATCAGCAACGATAACATCAAGAATCTGAAGAATATCATTTCCAGTGTTACCAACCTTGAGCATACCGATTGCAGTTTCTTTGGTCATAATAAGAGAGAAAAATGTGAGTTAATGTTTAGGTTAGTTTAATGACATAACCTAGGTCAGAAGTGTTAATTAAGAATCAGAAGTGACGAGAGAAGATGTAACCGTCCTGCTCATCATAATCATAAGAGAGTTGTTCCCAAGTTGCATCCCAATCAATACAAACAAAGGCAGGAATGTCTAGAGAATAACAATCAGTGATAAGTTGTTCTGCATATTCAGCACCTGACATTTCACCTTGATAAGATTCATCAAAGTGCTCAAGATTTTCTTCACCATAGAGTTCAATGAATGCTTTAATAGCATCTACATCATAACCATCATCAATGAGTTGTTGAATGTTATCATTGTCAGGATATTCTTCAATCAGAGTATCCTTTTCAACTTGTGCAGTGATGATACCTTTTGCTTCCATAATAGACTCATAAAATGCAGTAAACAGCACTTTAGTGTTGTTACCTTCAACCTGACAATAACCGCACTTAATTGCCATATCAGTGCGAGATAATCCCTGTTCAGTGTAAAGTGAAACAGCGTTGAGAAGATCTTGACCTTTGAGCATAATTGGAAGAGTGTTCATACTATAGAAACAATTTGGAGGTGAGTAACTTTGAAGAGGAGTAAATCAACCGCCGAACATATCATCAAATAGTTGTTGTGAAGAAACCTTTAATTCTTCACGGTGTTCTTGCATCCAACGCTCTTCATCTTCCATGCGTTTGATGGCAAGATGCTTGGGCAATCCTTCGTGCATAATAACTTTGCCGTTTGGTAGTTTGTGTTGAAACATGTTAGAAAGTTCAGAAAAAAGTGGATAAGTTTTAACGCTATCTGTCATTCACCGTGGAAGGCAAAGTGTGCATCAACAACAAAATCAATGACTTCATCAGTTGCACTTACGTCGAAACGATCGCAGAACCAGTCAACACAATCATCAGCAGGAAGCATTGTGTCAAACATAAACTCCTGAAGTACAGTCAGGTTGGTTTCGGAAAAAAAAGTGTTGTTCATACAACTAGAACACTTTCAAGGTGAGTAACTTTAATTCAACTCAATTTCCCAATCATTATCATCAATAAGATTCACCCAAAAGTGATTCTTATCGTTCGCAGAGGTTAGGAACACTTTATCTCCTAAATGTTGCTCTACAAAACATTCCTGAAGTTTGTCCATTAAGTTACAGAAACGATTCTGTGCTTTCTTAGATTTTGGTGTTACAATCGCAATCATAATGTTAATCAACCTCCAAACATTTGCTCGAAAAGATTGCCTTCGGAACGATCATTGATTAACTCAGTCCGCTTGCGTTGTAGTGCATTAAGGCAAGATTGTGCGTTCTCAAGTTGAATCCGAAGACGGGTGACTTCATCGCGCATGTCACACATTTCACGCTCGATTGCGTTGACTTCAGGGTAAGGAAATGGTTTCATAGTTGGTTTGGTTTGTTGCTTACACTATAAGGACACTTTGGAGGTGAGTAACTTTGAAGAGTTGTAAGTTGTTGTTTATAATAAAATCTCAAACATAGTGCTTTGCAAGTGTAATCACTTGATCATCTTTAACAATACAATTCGGACCAACTTTAGTCTCAAATTGATGATAAACTGCATCAGGAGATTCACCCTCCCAAGAAATCCAATCAGTCAAAGATGAACACATCTCTTTAACAGTTTTGATACCACGATAAGTGGCATCATAATGTTCTTCAAGAACAGAAAGTGCATAGCGAAAAGTCATTTCGTTTTTCATAGTGTTGTTCATACAACTAGAACACTTTCAAGGTGAGTAACTTTTATTCCTTTAACAATTCTGGATAATACTCTTCAACTTCAGTAATCAATTCATCAACTGAATACTTATCATAACTCTCACTCATGTTATCATAAAGAATTGACATCATAGTTTTAATATCCATATCATCCAAAATCTGGTTAATAAGTTGTTCTTGAAGTGCATCACGATCAATGATTTTGTCGTTGGTTTCAGTCATTTTTGTGTGAAGATAAGATTTGATAAGTGAAATAAATCAACCAACACATGCCATTGGCATATATTCTTCACGGGGCATTTTGTCGGTATTGTAACCAGTAACCTCAGCACCTTTAGCAATACGCGATGCCCACTCATTCTTGGCATCAATCATACCAACCACACTGTAGGATTTTTGACCATTAACACGGAAAGTCACACGCTTGATGAAACGCTTGACAACAACTTTCATACCCTTAACATCATCTGCTTCAGCAATAAATGCTTCGGGGAAGAAGTCAACAATGGTTGCAGAGTTAGTGAGTTGCATAATGAAAAAAGAAACGATGCTTACAATACTAAAACAGTTTGGAGGTGAGTAACTTTTACTTCTGGTAATACTCCCCAATTGATTTCATCATTGTAATCAACTGTTCATGATACTTATTCACAGTATCTTGAACCTCTTGATCTTCACCTAATAGACTCATAAAATCTACTTCACACCAATCAGAAGTGTCAATTGTTCCGTCTTCAGTTATTGGAGTGTAAAATAATTCTCCTTCAGAACAAATAGAATACGCACAACCATGTTCTTCACAAAGTAAAATGTTCATAGTAAAAGTGTGGTGTCTACACTATAAAAACAGTTTGGAGGTGAGTAACTTTTATCTCACCAAATGTTTGTCCAACGAGTATGATTTGCTTTAGTGATTTGTCCTGCATGTAACATGTTATCACACACATTAACGAAGACTTGAAACTTTTCAGTTTTGTTGAGAGCACTACCAGTGCAGCACTCTTTGATTACTTTGAGAACTTGTGCTTTGGAAGTAATCATGAGTCGAGAGAAATAATGTTGTATTCAGTAAAGTTAGGATACTCTGTTTCTACCCACTTTGATAACTTATTATTCTGTGATTTGATACCCTTATGCGTCTTTGGTTTAGTGGGCATTGACTTTAGAAAAGATAACGAACCCTCATCAGTTGTCACCTCAATCTTATATGTTGCAATTGTGGTTTTCATTCTTCAATAGTAATGGAGTGAATAACAAAATTAGGATTGAGTCGGTTACATGTTGCAATTGCTTCCTCTTTTGTTGCTTTGATATAACCCAAACGGTCATTCATAATCCAACCATTATTACGATGGAATTGACCGTGAAGAATGAATTTAACCTCTTGCATAGTGTTAATCAACCTCCGAAGTTGTCATCCATGAATGCACTATCCTGCCCACGCTCATTGTAAGGATCGGGACCAAACATTTCCTCAAAGAGATTAAGATCTTGACGATCGTATTGATCATTCACAACCCAAATCTCTTGCTTAACCCATGCTAACTCTGTTTCGAGTTTGTGCATCTTTTCACGAAGATCATAGAGTTTTTGATTGCGTTCAGTGATTGTCATTTTGTTGTTCATAGTGTTGTTCATACAACTACGACACTTTCGAGGTGAGTAACTTTCAAAATGCCAAACATGCCCAACGATCTAACATCGTGCCATAATGTTTGTTGATAGTTCGAGTCACAACTTCATTACACTCACTATCACAAAAACCCCATTCTTGATATGCTCCAAGATAACGATACATTACACTTTGAGTGTTGATTGCATCATCACTATCAGCAAGAAGTAGGGTAAAAAAATTATTTACGGTGTCAATTACATCATCAGGAGTGTCAATGTAACATTCCCATTCGCTACGCTTGAGTGTGACTGTTTTCATGATTGATTCAGGATACAACATCATATTCAATTGATTTTATACAATAACCAGTATTGTCACTGATAACATCAACTAATTGTTCTTCAGTTGGTGAATCCCATAAACACTCTTTGACATCTTCGATAATACTATCTTTATCTGATTCTGTAATGTCCTCATAGTCAAAATCAAACTCAATTTGTTTCACTTGGTAAAATACTTTCATAATGAAGAATTGTGGTTTGTCATACTATAAGGACACTTTCAAGGTGAGTAACTTTAATTACTCTTGAATTTATCCCACAAGTATAAAATTAAAATTCCAACACCAAAAGGAACAACAATAGTCCAGTATTCAATTAACAACCAAACAAAGAAAACTAATCCAGCAAGAAAACACCAACCAATCGCATCTCCTACACTTCCTGATTCACTAGGTGAATTGTAAGATTTACAACAAAGAACCAAACAACCTGGATTCTTACGCTGTACTCTTGAAATAGCGTCTGAAGATGTTAGTGCTTCAACAGTTTCTGTATATGGTTGAAAATAATCACCAGCACCAGTTCCATATTGGTGCCGAACCTCAATTTCATACAGCATACTCATCATCAATTAAAGAATCATCGGGCAAATTGTTTGCTCTGCTCTTCATCCTATTCAGTTTAGAAACAGTCCAACCATTTGCCTCTGCATCATGAACAACTCCGTCAAGTTGCTTACGCTCATTTTCAGTATGATAATGTCTTTGATTATTCATAATTAACTCTGAATAGGTTTATTGATATTATAACACAGTTTTTTAATCTTGAGTTTTAAATGTGAATGTTTAACTCCAGGAACAATAACTTCCTCTGCACGATTGATACGAAATGGTGATGCTGTGTCCAGCATAAACGCAAGATAATTGAGTTCTTTTTCTGTAAAGTCCATTGTAGATTGATGAAAAGAAATGATCAACGCTGGTAGAGATAACTACCCGCCCAGTCTGCATGTTCCAACAACCATTCACGCTGCTCAATGATTCGTAGATCATAACGAACACCTTTGGCAGGAGATTTGAATGATGCCGCTTTGTAAACTTCACCAGTCTTCTTATCAACAAAAGCATGAACACTGCGGGAAGGTCCGAGACGACTAGAACCACCATCAGTTTCCATAATGATTTTGTGATACTTTCTACCAGTTTCGATGTAGAACTTGTAAGGTTGAGAGTTGGGATGACTGTTTTTGAAATCAAGTTCAAGTGCATCACACAACATCAGCGTATATTTACGCGCATTTAGTTGAATTTGGTTGCGTGCATCTTGAGTAGCAACAAAATCAGCAAATTCAGTGGATGGCATAAAATTGAATGGTGCTTACACTATAAGGACAGTTTGGAGGTGAGTAACTTTAATTCACCAAGTTTTCTCCATCAGAAAATTTGCTTTGCTAAACTCTTGACGATCAATAACCTTAAATGAACCATATTGATTGTGAATAACATACCCTTCATGTAGTGTGTGCATAGGTCCAATCATACACTCAATATCGTCGCGTTCATCAATGAAGCAGAACAAATCTTCCTTGATAGTTGCAACCAACTTCCACAATCGCATTACATTGATGTCAATATCGAATTTTTCTGCAATTTCATCTTCGTCAATGTCATTCTCATTGCGAATGCAGTCATTGATATGTTTTTTGACTTTTGCAGCAGTTTTGTCATTCAACCAAGAAAACCGACACAAAGTTGCCATTTGTTTAGCAAACTTACAAATATCTGCCAAATCTTCACGATAAGAGTTCAATGCAACTTCAGGTTGCACAAACAAACATTTATCAGTGCTGATCAGTTTTGTTGTTAAAGGTGAAAAAGATACATTACGAAGGTCATTACCAGCACCATAAATTGTATGTGGTGCAATAATAATATCCTCTGCGATTATTTCAGGAAAGATGTAAGTAATCGTGTTGGGGCGATAACTATCACTGCCACCATAACCAATAAAATCACCTTGAATGATAGAATTTGTGCGAGGTAAGCAATCAAAGCAAGCGTGAAGAATACGCGCAACTTTACCCTCATAGAACGCATCAATTTCTTCATGAGAATGTGCAATGCGAATCTTTACTTTGTTGAACACTGCTTTGGTGCCAACAAAAAATGTGCCAGTTGCAGGATCTGTTCCCCACACAATAGCAGGAGCACCATCAATTTTTGTGCTGATGATACTATCAGGTTCAGAAAACCAGTCAAGAACTGATAGATTACCAGTTAGAATTGAATCTTCAGGATGTTCAATGTGCTTGTTTTGCATTGATTGCTTGCTCATACTATAAGAACAGTTTGGAGGTGAGTAACTTTAATTACCCATAGCGTTCCATATATTCATCAAGTGTAAATTCTTCGTCAGTCCATGTTTCTTCAATCAATTGTTCTGGTGTTAATTTCTCCATTGATTCACGAAACTCTTCTGGACTGGGATCATTTTCTGGATCAAAATCATCATGACACAACCAATCCCACTCCGCACATAATGCGTCTACAAGTTGTTCTTTAGTATATTTCATGAAGATAGTTCTCAAGAAATAACTTCGTCGATAGATGTTTGAACTTTCTCCATCAATGCAGTTCGTTGTTCAGTGGTAATCAAATTATTGCGAGAAAAATTAATAAAAGCAACCAATCCAATGATTTCCATAATACCATTAAAAACTGGAATACTATCAATAACCATCACAACTTCATGAAGAATAAGTTGTGCAATAATTACAACAACAAGAATACCAACACTGATTCCAATGTTTTTGAGAAGTTCATTGGAAACATTTTCTTGAACAAAAGTTTTTACCTGTGCAATTTTTTCGTTCATTTGTTTTTAATAAGTGATTTGTGGAGATATGTGTCCCCCACACTATAAGAACAGTTTGGAGGTGAGTAACTTTATTTCAGTTCAATTCGGTCAAACAAAACCATGCAAAGATCAAAGAACAAATCATCATCCATTTCACCCATTGTTTTGTGTAGAGATTGAGTAATCAAATCTTGCATCATTTCTGCATATTTTTCATTTTCATAAATGTTGCTGATAACATCAAGTTTAACTGCATCAGCAATCTTACTGATAGTTTGATTGGAAAGTGCCATAATTAAACGAATGAATAAAGAAACCCCCATAAGGAGGATTTTGCAAGCATTGTAGCGTCTCCTAGACGCCTCTGGTGAGTTCTACACTATAAGAACACTTTAGAGGTGAGGAACATATAAGGTGCCGTATTTGCCAAAAGTTTCCTTAAATCTATTCAAATCTTTACCCAAGTAAATGATAGCAGATTGGAAAGGTGCAGCACCTTTTCCACTACCAAACTTCAGACGTTTGTTGACAGCAATCCATGGATATTTGGTGATTGCTCTCCACCATTTGGTAGAAACATCTAATTTGATGAGAAGAACCATTTCTTTTGCATTTCCACATTCATACTGTAGTGCAGCATACGGAACCCAAGTTTTAGAATCAGAATAAGGATGATTCATAAAAACTTTACCCATCCATGGATGTGCTAAACCATTCGTTTCTTCAGTATAAAGAACCTTGGCAGGTACGTTAGGATTGTCTACATCATTACAACACGGGTCAGTATCAATCTGCCCATCAAAGAACTTAACAACATCACCAACAAACTCTACGGGAGTATTCCAACAATCAGTACGATTGCCTGTGTTAGCTGTCAGTGCTTTCAGTGCAGTTGAAGTCATTGATAGAGATACTCCGAAACGAATTGTTCGTGATTGATGATACGAACGTCAGGATAGATAGACTTCATTTTAGCACAGAAGTCATCGGAAAGATAGTAGTCTTTCCACTTCCATGCTTTGTCTGGACCTGCTAAAACAATCGTAGCAGATTTGTATCCATAATCATCAATCGAGTGTTGCAGTTTCATGAACTCAAAAGGAATTTTCTCCTCTGCTGATCCCGGAACACATTGATACTTCAAACTGATAAGTTCTTCTCCATTTAGAAGAATATCAAGTCTATGTTTTCCACCATTACGTTTTTTACCAATCCAAACTTGTGACTCTACTTTGTGGTCACTAAATTCTTCCAGAAGATTTTCTACCTCCGTTTCATAATTAGTGCCTGTTGTTGTGTCGCGAGATGCATTGGTTGCCATGATGTTGTGTGTCTATACTATAAGAACACTTTAGAGGTGAGTAATAATCAGAGACCTGCTTTTACTGCTTTGTGTGCTAAACCAAGAAGTTTTGTGCGTTCTGCACCTTTAGGAGGACGACCATTCTTTTCGGTGAAGTCTTTAATTAGTTCTGCTTTTCTTGCTTTCAATGCAGCACCTTTTTCTTTATTGCGTGCTTTGTCTCTTTCTGCGCGGGTCATTCCACCACCGTCTTCATGTTCCCACTTTCTGCGTGGTTTTGATTCTGTTTTCTTTTCTTCTTTCTTTTTAGTTGTCAGAAGTTTAGTTGCTGCTTTTTCTGCTTCTTTTGATGCAACATTAGCGGCAGATGCTGCTTTTTTAGTATCACCACCAGATGCTTTTGCAGCAATTCTAGCTCTTGCTTCTGCTCTTCTTCTTTCTTTTACCTTATCGGCATAAGATTTTGCAACTTCCTTACTACCACGTTCCTGTTCAGGTTGTTGCTCTCTTGCAGATCGTTGGCGTTGTTGTCCAATATCTTTTCTGTCTTTATATGCACCAACGGGTGCCATTTTACCTCTGCCGATCGCTTCCATTCTGCGACGTTCGGGAGCGGTCTTTCTTCTATCTGCACCAATTCTACCACCTTCGCCAGTTTTTTTAATCTGACTTCTATCCATAACGTCTTTATCATATGCTTCTGCACAGAAGGTGGCGAAACTTTTCATCGGTGGTTGTGACTATCAATATAATATATTTATTGCTGCTAGAAGTCAAGGGGTCGGGGACACCTCTTCAACCGCCACAACCCCCTTATGTTGTTTTCTTTTGCCGTGAATAACCTGGTTTATGTTACCTTTACTATAACCATTTTCTTTACACCACACATCTAACCCTACAATAGTTTCGGTGCGACCATCAATATAGGTTATTTTATAAGTTTTTCTTAAGTCGGGTCTAGGCGTATATGTTCTCACTTTCCACATCCTTTCGTCTTTTATTTTTTGTAGTATTGCCTCGCGGTTTTTGTGATAGTATTTGTTAGCGTTTCTATTGACTACCTGTCGTTTATCTTCTGGCGTCTTATATTTCGTCATAGTTTGACTTATTGCCCGCTTTATTTCATCACACATAGGTGGCGGGACGCTAATAATATCTTCGGGTGGGATATAGTCGTCCCATTCCATTTCTCGCAGGGACGCGAATACATCTTCCATAATTCTTTTGCAGGGGTATCATTATTTATAGCATAAAGTGGGACTTACGTCAACACTACACCCCTGCATTATTGACTGCCCACAGATATTCAACTGTCTTCTTCTTGCTCTTCTCTATTCAGTCGCTCGCCTGGTTTTGCTACCAATCCTGCTTCATAAAAGTATTTTACTCTTTCGCGACGTGCTTGAACAAGCATATCATATTGTTGACGCTGATCTTTAGTATATCGAAAATCTTGACGCCTCCAAGTCTCACGGAGTTCTTGAAGATGAGGCAGGACGTTTACAGTGTCAGTCATTGTTTTGTGTAGTTGTGATTTCAGTAGTCGATGTTGCCGTTGAGATATTCTTTCATATTGAAGTCCTTTTGCTCTTGAACAAGGTCTTCAAGATCTTCAGAAACAAAGTCAAAGTTTTCCATTTCTTCAACTTGAATGTCGTCGAACCAGTCCATAAGTGTTGTGCTTACAATAATAAAACAGTTTAGAGGTGAGTAACTTTTTATGCCATCAATGCTCCAGAAGGAATCTCTACAGGTTCAGGTGCTACCATATCTTCCCACTGATGCATATCGTATGCGAACCAGTTACCATTGCGGAAAATGTAAGAGTATTCTTCACCTTCAGAGAAAAACTCTTCCATATCTTTATCAAAACGAGGAGGACAATCTTCATTCCTTTCAGAATAATACAACGGACCACTTTCGGGACGAGTTTCATTATTCCAACCACAGTTAGTCCAAGCAGATGACATATCACCACCGTCAATTAGTTCTGCTACTTTCTCCTTTGAATTGTAGTGCGTTTCAAGAATCCGACCCAACCAAGAAGGATAACCATCATAATGATGATAAACAGAAAGAATAGAATCATCTTGAAGTTGAATACCAATTCGTGAGCGGGTTGCCATTGTGTTGGTTGAGTGCTTACAC
>Ga0194024_1000259_pt1 | contig 10286 bp, 10 predicted proteins | sample IW13Sep16_MG_FD_140337 | JGI IMG/M metagenome (GOLD analysis project Ga0194024, IMG submission 140337) | Freshwater microbial communities from the Broadkill River, Lewes, Delaware, United States - IW13Sep16_MG | ecosystem: Environmental > Aquatic > Freshwater > River | place: USA: Delaware...
CGAGCACCATCCGCCTCGAATGGTCGATCCGCTCGGAACGCGTCGTGACGACCATGCCCTCGGTCACCGGACGCGAGCAGGAGGGAACCAGGGTGCGCGAGCCCTCCACCTCCACCATGCAGACGCGGCAGGCGTTGCGTGGGGTGATCGTCTCGCCGTAGCACAGGGTGGGAATGCCGCATCCCCGACCGCCGCAGGCGTCGAGGATCGTCGTGCCTTCGGCCACACGAACGGTTACCCCGTCGATGATCGCCTCGACCGTCGCTGTGTCCGAAGCGGTGCCGTCGATCGTTGTCATGTCAGCACCCCGAGCCGCACGACGGCCGACTGGATCGCGTTGGCCGCCGTCTGACCAAGACCGCAGATGCTCGCGTCGCGCATGGCGCCAGCGATATCGCGCAGCAGTGAGAGGTCGGCCTCGCCCGTTCCGGAGGCGAGTCGCTCGATGGCCTCTTCCTGCCTGACGGTTCCGACGCGGCAGGGGACGCATTGCCCGCAGGACTCGTCGCGGAAGAACGCGGCGATCCGTCGCAATTGATCGACGAGGTCGACGTGCTGATCGTGGACCATCACGACGCCGGAGCCGAGGGTGAGCCCGACCTCGCGGAGTCGGGCGTCATCGAGGGGAAGATCGAGGTCGGCCGGACCGGCGAAGCCGCCGGCGGCTCCGCCGAGCATGACGGCGCGAAGCTCCGAGCCCTCACGGAGCCCTCCCGCGCGCTCGATCAGCGCTCCGAGGGTGATGCCGACGGGCGCTTCGATGACGCCGGGGCGGCGCACGGCGCCCGACAAGCAGAAGAGCCGGCGGTCTGCTTGGCGGCCCTCGGCGATGATGGAGGGCACGTTCATCAACGTCTCAACGTTGTTCACCGCGGTCGGCTCACCGAACAGCCCCGACTCGAACGGGAACGGCGGCTTGTTCCGTGGTTCGCCGCGGTATCCCTCGATGGAGTTGAAGATCGCCGTCTCCTCCCCGCAGATGTAGGCGCCCGCGCCGCGGATGATCTCGATATCGAAGCCCGCCGACGCTCCGAGCAAACCGGCGGAGCGGCAGCGCTCGATGGCGGTCGACAGGGTCCGGTGGGCGCGGAGATACTCGCCGCGCAGATATACCCGCCCGAGTTCGCAGCCGATGGCGAGCGAGGCGATCGCCATCGACTCAATCAGGGCGTACGGGTCGTTCTCGATCAGGGTCCGATCCTTGAAGGTGCCCGGTTCGGACTCGTCGGCGTTGCAGATCAGGTGGTGGGGGGTGACGGGCTGGCTGCGGACCGCGTCCCATTTGCGGGCCGTCGGGAATCCGGCTCCGCCCCGACCGGTAAGTCCAGAGGCCTCGACGGCGCTGATGATTCCCTCGGGGCCGAGATCTCGGGCGCGCTCGAGTGCTGAGAACCCGCCGTCGGCGAGGTAGGCGTCGAGGTCGACCGGGTCGCCCGCGCCGACTCGCCGCAGCAGGACGTCGTCCTCGGCGCGATCGACGGCGGCGGACGCGGGGTCCGGTTCGGGGTCGTGGCCGCCGATGGTGATGGCGGCGGGGGCGCGGTCGCAGAGTCCGAGGCAGGGCGCGGGGTGCGCTTCGTGGTCGACGCTGTGTTCAGTCGGCCCGCCAGCGGCCCGGCAGGCGAGGTCGATGCAGACGTGGCGCTGGACGGGCTCGCGGGGGCTGAGAGAGAAGAGCCCGTAGAAGCTGGCTACCGCGTGGATCTCGGCGGGGGAGGCGCCGAGTCGCGTGGCGAGGTGATCGATCGCTGGAGAGCTGATCCAGCCGATCCGGTCATTGAGGGCGTGGAGGCAGGGCAGCAGCAGGTGCCGCTGCCCACGGACGACATGACCGGCGACAGCGTCGCGACCGAGACGGTCGTCGGACGGCCCGAGCACGCTCTCGATCGCCTCGCGCTCGGCATCGGATGCCGGGGTCGTCCGCTTGATTGCCTCCATGTCTGCTCAGCCTGTCGCCGCCGGGGTGATCCGGTCGATACGGACAGCGGCAGCCTTGAACTCCGCCGTTCCCGAACGGGGGTCGACGGCGTCGATCGTCAACTGGTTCACATCGACCTCATCGGGGAAGTGGAAGGTCATGAATACCAGCCCGTCGCGGAGTCCCCGGTCGATCCTGATCGGCGCCTCGACCGTGCCGCGTCGCGAGCTCACGCGGACGATCTCGCCATTGGCGACTCCGAGGCGGTCAGCGTCACCAGGTGAGACGTCGACGGTCTCACCCGCACGATTTGGCGAGGAGAACCCGCCCGATTGCACGCCGGTGTTGTACGAGTCGAGACGTCGACCGGTGGTGAGGCGGAGCGGGAACTCCTCGTCGACGGCCTCGACGGGTGGCTCGTCGATGACGACGGCGAACGGGGCGGGTCGACCGCGCTCGGCGGGGTCCTCGGCCCACAGGCGACCGTGGAGGAAGGGCGGCTCCAGCGTGTCTTCTGAATAGCAGGGCCACTGAATGCCGCCGAGTTCCTCGAGACGCCACCACGGCATGCCGGCGTGCATGGGTGACAGCGACCGCAACTCGTCCCAGATTTCCTCGTGATCGCGGTAGTTCCAGTCGTGGCCGAGACGGGCGGCGAGGTCGAGCAGGATGTCGATGTCGTCGCGGGCCTCGCCGGGTGGGTTGATGGCCTTGCGGACGCGTTGCACTCGACGTTCGGAGTTGGTGACCGTGCCATCCGATTCGCACCATGAGGCGCTCCCCGGCAACACGACGTCGGCGAGTTCGGCGGTGCCGGTCATGTGGATGTCGAGAACGACCAGGTGATCGCGGGAGGAGAGCAGGTCGATCGCCCGCGAGACGTCGGCCTCGCTCTGCGCCGGGTTCTCGCCGATGACGAGTAGCGAGGTGAGGTCGCCGCGCTCCATCGCGTCGAACATCTGCGTGAGGTGCCAGCCGTTCTCCGGTGGGACGGTCGCTGACCAACGCGCGTCGAACTTCGCTCGAGCCTCGTCGTCGGTGACGTCTTGGAAGCCGGGCAACTTGTTGGGAAGCGCGCCCATGTCGCCGCCTCCCTGGACGTTGTTCTGTCCGCGCAATGGGGTGAGTCCGGCGCCGTAGCGCCCGACCTGGCCGGTGAGGAGGGCGAGGTTGCACAGTGAGAGGACGTTGTCGACACCGTTGTGGTGCTCGGTGATGCCGAGGGTCCAGCACAACTGGGCGGCCTTCGCGCCGGCGTAGGCGTGGGCGAGTTCTCGGATGGCTTCGGCTGGCACGCCGGTGACCGACTCACCGCGCTCGAGGGTCCACTCCTCGACCGACGCGGCGTACTCCTCGAATCCACTGGTGGCCCGCTCAATGAAGTCGGTGTGGGCGAGACCGGCGTGGATGATCTCGCGGGCGATCGTGTTGGAGAGCGCGATGTCGGTGCCGACCTCGAGTCCGAGCCAGCGGTCAGCGAAGCGCGCCGTCTCGCTGCGTCGAGGGTCGACCACGAACAGGCGCGCGCCGTTGTTCACGGCGGTGAGCACGTGGTGGAAGAAGATCGGGTGCGCGTTGCGGGCGTTCGAGCCCCACATGATGATGACGTCGGCGGCCTCGGCCTCCGCGTAGGAGGAGGTGCCTCCTCCCGCTCCGAATGTGGCGGCCAGACCGACCACCGAGGGAGCGTGTCAAGTTCGGTTGCAGGAGTCGATGTTGTTCGTACCGAGTGCGACTCGGGCGAGCTTCTGCGCGATGAAGTTCATCTCGTTTGTCGACTTCGAGCAGGAGAACACACCGACTGACTGACCGCCACCGGCGCGGCGGAATCCCTCGGCGGCCCGGTCGAGGGCTTCGTCCCAGGTGGCGGGGCGGAGCGCGCCGTTCTCCCGAACGAGTGGGGTGGTGAGGCGGTCGAGAGGCTGGTGGCGGTGCCGTGGCATGACGTTTAGGTTAGTTGAGAAGCGGTGTATCGTTCCACATCTTGGAATGAATCCGTATTGTGGAACGAGTGTGACCTGTGCGACAATCCGCGCCGGCCACGCGTCGGCGGGCCAACAGCCCGCACATTCTGCCGACAAACCACCGAATCAGGGGTGAACAACGATGAGTTTTCCGTCCGATCTTGAGATCGCCCGAGCCGCCGTTCCGAAGCCGATGCCCGAGGTCGCGGCGAAGATGGGGATCGGAGAGCACCTGCTCCGGCCCTACGGCACCGAGTTGGCCAAGATCAGCCTCGACGCGATCGACGAACTGGCCGATCGGCCGAAGGCGAAGTACGTCGTCGTCACCGCCATCACCCCGACCCCGCTCGGTGAGGGCAAGACGACCACCTCGGTCGGTCTCGGCCAGGCGATGTCTCATGTCGGCAAGAACGCGGTCCTTTCGCTTCGGCAACCCTCGATGGGGCCGACCTTCGGCATCAAGGGTGGAGCGGCCGGAGGTGGCTACAGCCAGGTCATCCCGATGGAACTGCTCAACTTGCACCTCACCGGCGACTTCCATGCGGTAACCGCTGCCCACAACCTGCTGTCGGCGATGGTCGACAACCACCTCCATCACGGCAACGAACTCGGACTCGACCTCAACAACATCACCTGGCGTCGCGTGCTCGACGTGAACGATCGCGCGTTGCGCAACATCGTCATCGGGCTCGGCGGCCGAATGGACGGGGTGACCCGGCAGACCGGCTTCGACATCACCGCGGCTTCGGAGGTCATGGCGATCCTCGCGCTCGCCACCTCCGCTGAGGATCTCCGCGCGCGTCTCGGTCGCATCGTGGTCGGCTACACGAACGACAACCGTCCGGTGACCGCTGAGGACTTGAACGGTGCCGGCTCGATGTCGGTGATCATGCGCGACGCCTTGGCTCCCAACCTGTTGCAGACGATCGAGAACACCCCGGTGATCGTCCACGCCGGTCCGTTCGGCAACATCGCCCACGGCAACTCCTCCGTCGTCGGCGACCTCATCGGTATCCGCGGCGGCGATTACCTCATCACCGAGGCTGGCTTCGGCGCCGATATGGGGGCCGAGCGGTTCTTCAACATCAAGTGCCGCGCCTCAGGACTCACCCCCGATGCCGCGGTGCTCGTGGCGACGGTCCGCGCGCTTAAGGCCCACTCCGGCAAGTACCGCATCGTCGCCGGCAAGGCCCTCCCCGAGGACCTGCTCGCCGAGAACCCGGACGACGTGATGGCTGGAGCGGAGAACCTACGCAAGCAGGTCGAGAACGTGAAGGCTCACGGTGTCACCCCGGTGATCGCCATCAACGCCTTCCCGACCGACCATCCCTCCGAGCACGAGGCCATCCGACGTTTCGGCGAGTCGCTCGGCGCGCGCGTCGCTGTGTGCACCCACTTCGCCGACGGGGGAGCGGGCGCGGTCGAGTTGGCCGAGGCGGTCATCGAGGCGTGTGAGGAGCCGAGCGACTTCGGCTTCCTCTATGAGGACTCCGATCCGCTGAAGACCAAGATCGAGAAGGTCGCCACCACGATCTATGGCGCGGCGCGTGTCGACTACACCGCAGCCGCCAGCCGCCAATTGCAGAACTACGAGGACAACGGCTTCGGAGGACTGCCGGTGTGCATCGCCAAGACGCACCTGTCGATCTCCGGTGATCCGAGCCTGAAGGGCGCGCCCACCGGACACACCCTGACGGTGCGCGAGGCTCGCGCGAGCGTCGGTGCTGGTTTCGTCTACCCGATCTGCGGCGACATGAGCACTATGCCCGGTCTCGCCTCCTCGCCCGCGGCCGCCCGCATCGACATCGATGACGACGGCCAGATCGTGGGCCTTTCGTGACCTCCGACAGCGTCGAGCGCACACCCGGAGGGGCGGTCCTCCTCGATGGCAACCGTCTGCGCGATGAGACGGTGTCGCGCCTCCGGTCTGAGATTGAGGCGGCGGGCTCGCCTGAGGTGTGCCTCGCGACGGTGCTCGTCGGCGCCGACAAGCCGAGCCAGATCTATGTGCGGATGAAGCACCGCAAGGCCGAGGAGGCCGGTCTCGTCTCGCGTGGGGTCGAACTTCCGGAGTCGGCCACCCAGGCTGAGGTGGAGGAGCAGGTGGCCGCCCTCGTGGCTGACCCGACGGTGCACGGGATCCTCGTGCAGCTCCCTCTGCCAGCGCATCTTGACCCGGAGCCGGTCCTCGCACTGTTGCCACCGGAGAAGGATGTCGACGGGCTCACCGAGCGCTCACTCGGTCGCCTCGTTCGTGACTTGCCCGGGCATGTGCCCTGCACGCCGCTCGGTGTCATGCGCCTGATCGAGCGTTACGGAATCGAGACCTCCGGTCGTCGAGCGGTCGTCGTTGGGCGGTCGACCTTGGTCGGACTCCCTCAGGTGCTGCTGCTCGGTCGACGGGGCTGCGATGCGACGGTCACCCTTGCCCACTCGCGCACATCCGATCTGATCGAGGTGTGTCGCGAGGCCGACATCATCGTCGCGGCCGCCGGCCAGGCGCACATGATCGGTCCCGACCATGTCCGACCAGGAGCCGCGGTGCTCGATGTCGGCGTGTCGCGCACGGCTGACGGCATCGTCGGCGATGTCGATTTCGATCGAGTGCAAGCGGTCGCAGGCGCGATCACGCCGATGCCCGGTGGGACCGGTCCGATGACGATCGGCTGCCTGCTCGAGAACACCCTCGCCGCCGCGAGGATGCTCGGCGCGTTCTAATCCGGTCGGATTTTCCCGCCCCCGAGGTTGGCATCTGTTCCACATTGTGGAACAGTGGGAGATCAGGGAGGAACATGTCAGGAGTCCAGTCAGTCAACCGCGCCTTCTCGGTGCTGCGCAGCCTGTCCACCGGACCGGCTGGCGTGTCCGAGATCGCCGAGCGGACCGACCTCCCGAAGAGCACGGTGGCGCGCCTGCTGTCGACCCTCGTCGATCTCGGCGCGGTCGAGCAGAGCGAGAACTCCAGCTCCTACGGACTGGGGGAGACCCTCATCGAGCTGAGCGCCGCCGCATCACCGGGTCGCAACATCGTCTCGATCAGCCGTCCGCATCTCCAGGACCTCGTGGACCTGCTCGAAGAGGACGCGGGGATCGGTGTATTGGAGGGCCGCGGGGTCTACTACCTCGATCAAGTGAACGCTGGCCAAGAGGTGCAGTTGCGCGACTGGACCGGAGAAACCGTCGACGCTCACGTGGTCTCCTCAGGGTTGGTTCTGCTGGCATTCGCCTCTGACGAGGAGCAGGCGGCGGCTCTCGCCGACCCGTTCGAACCCTGGTGTGAGCGCTCCGTCACCGACCCGGTTGCGATCATTCGGCGCCTCGAGTCGGTCCGCCGCGACGGTTTCGCCTGGACGATGGAGGAGATGGCCGAGGGCATCAACTCGCTGGCGGCGCCGATCTTCAATCCGGCGGGATCGGTGATCGCCGCGATCCATGTTCACGGCCCGGCCTATCGGTTCCCCGATCCGGACCGACGTGACGCGATCACCCGTGCCGTGGTGCGCACCGCTGCGCGCGTGTCGAAGCGCCTCGCGGGCAGTCTCCAGCCCTGAATCGGCCATGGAGACGGTGGTTCCGCCTGGCGGGATGGTGGGCTTGACGGATGTCACAGGTCGCAGTTCGGGATGCTAGGATTTCACCATACGGACCTGTTCCGTATGACGGAACCAAGTTCCGGAAGTGAATCACGGGGTCCGACCGCAGGGTCGCATGGATTCCAATACCCATGAGCGAGGACCCCTCGGGGCTCTCTGAGCGTGTTCCCAGGAGGTGCACGTGACCGAAGAGAACGACGACATCGATCTCGCCGCGCTATCCGATGACGACCTCGTCAGTCAGATGCACGACGACCTCTACGACGGGCTCGGTGATGAGATCGTCGAAGGGACGACCATCCTTCTCGATCGCGGGTGGTCAGCCGAGAGGACCCTCAACGACGCGCTCGTCGAGGGAATGCGCATCGTCGGCATCGACTTCCGCGATGGCATCCTCTTCGTGCCCGAGGTTCTGCTCGCTGCCAACGCCATGAAGGCCGGCATGGAGGTGCTTCGGCCCCTGCTCGCGGAGACCGGGGTGGAGCCGATTGGCAAGATCGTCATCGGCACGGTCAAGGGCGACATCCACGACATCGGCAAGAACCTGACCGCGATGATGATGGAGGGCGCCGGGTTCGAAGTCGTCGACATCGGCATCAACTGCGACGTCGACAAGTACTTGGAAGCTCTCGAGCAACACCAACCCGACATCCTCGGCATGTCGGCCCTGCTCACGACGACCATGCCGTATATGAAGGTCGTCATCGACACCCTCGAGGCGAAGGGGCTCCGTGAGCGCTACATCGTCATGGTCGGTGGAGCACCGCTCAACGAGGAGTTTGGCGACGCGATCGGCGCCGACGCCTACTGCCGTGACGCCGGCGTCGCCGCCGAGATGGCCAAGCAGCTCGTGGACACCCGCCGTGGCACTCCCGAGCCCCCCGGACCCTCGGTGAGATGACCCGTCCGCTCGTGCTCGCCTGCGGTGCTCTCGCCCGTGAGCTGCGGGCCGTGCTGGAGGTCGACGAACTCGCCGAATCCGTCGAGGTCGACTACCTGCCCGCGCCGTTGCACAACCGACCCGATGGGATCGTTCCCGCGATCGAGGAGCGACTCAGCGATGAACCACTCGACCGGAGCGTCCTCCTCGGTTACGCCGACTGCGGCACCGGCGGCCTGCTCGACGCCTGGATCGCTTCGACCCCGCGGGATGTTCGGCGCCTTCCGGGCGCTCACTGCTACGCCTTCTTAAGCGGTGTCGACGAGTTCGAACGCCTTCACTCAGAGGAGCTCGGCACCTTCTACTTGACCGATTTCCTCGCCAGGCACTTCGACGCCCTCGTGTGGTCCGGCCTCGGTCTCGACCGACACCCGGAACTGCGCGACATGTACTTCGCCGCGTACACGCGCGTTGTGTTGCTCACCCAAGGTGACGAGCCAGAGGTGCGAGAGGCGGCTGAGGCGGCCGCCCGCCGCTTGGCCCTTCCGCTGGAGACCATCGCCACCGGTCGTGAGCACCTTCGCGAGGCCGTCACAGTCGGGTTGAGCGGGGCGGGGGTCTGAGATGCCGCGAGGTGGGGCAGAGGTGGTCACCATCTTGTGGCGGGACATCCCTGCTCAAGTGAATGGACAGCGCGGGCGGGAGCGCCATCAAGTGGCGCTGTCAGCCAAGTTCCAGCGCGCGATCGATCGTGCGAAGCGCAAGGCCGGCATCGTGACCGCCGACGAGGACGTCGCTCAGTGGCGTCGCGTGTCGGTGCCCATCGACGGCGATCCAGCCGAGGCTGCTGAGGCCGAGGCCGCCCGCCTCGAGGCGAGATACCCCCGCGAGCATCTCGGACGACTCGCCTATGTCGGCGGATTCGAAGCCGACATCGTCGACGACGAGGTCCCACAGTCCGAACTCCTCGCCCTCGAGGAACTCGACGACGAGAACGACACACCCGACTGATCCTCCGAGGAGAACCCATGACCGACACCCTGATCAGCTCCGCGACCAAAGAGGTCGTGATCGGATTCGAGCGACCGTTTGTGATGATCGGTGAGCGGATCAACCCGACCGGACGCAAACTCCTCGCCGAGGAGATGAAGAACGGCGATTTCTCCCGCGTCGAGGCCGACGCTCTCGCCCAGGTGGCCGCCGGCGCGCACATGCTCGATGTGAACGCGGGTATTCCGCTCGCCGATGAGCCGGCGCTGCTCGCGCGGGCGGTGCAACTCGTTCAGTCGATCACCGACGTCCCGCTCTCCATCGACTCCTCCATCATCGAGGCGCTCGAAGCCGGCCTCGGCGTCTACCAGGGCAAGGCATTGGTCAACTCGGTCACCGGCGAGGACGAGGTCATGGAGCGGGTGCTTCCACTCGTCGCTCGTCATGGCGCTGCCGTGGTGGCGATCTCGAACGATGAGACCGGCATCTCGGAGGATCCCAATGTGCGTTTCGCCGTCGCCAAGCGGATCGTTGAGCGGGCCGCCGATCACGGGATCCCCGCCGCGGATGTCGTCGTCGACCCGCTCGTCATGCCGATCGGCGCGATGGGAACGGCCGGTCGCCAGGCGTTCGCGCTGGTGCGCCGGCTCCGCGAGGAACTCGGGGTCAACACCACCTGCGGCGCTTCGAATGTGAGCTTCGGTCTCCCGAATCGTCATGTCGTCACCGGCACCTTCTTGTCGATGGCGATCTCGTCTGGGATGACCTCGGCGATCATGAACCCCATGCACGCCGAGGTGAAAGCAGCCGTCATGGCCGCCGACGTGCTCATGGGCAACGACCGTGACTGCGCCGCGTGGATCCGAGAGAACCGCGACCCTTCCGCCGAGGGTGGTCGCGGTGGCCGAGAGGGTCGGAGGAGGCGTCGCTCCGAGTGAGCG
>Ga0194024_1000263_pt1 | contig 10133 bp, 18 predicted proteins | sample IW13Sep16_MG_FD_140337 | JGI IMG/M metagenome (GOLD analysis project Ga0194024, IMG submission 140337) | Freshwater microbial communities from the Broadkill River, Lewes, Delaware, United States - IW13Sep16_MG | ecosystem: Environmental > Aquatic > Freshwater > River | place: USA: Delaware...
ATGGTAATCCTACAAGGCCAGGATTTGCTAATGCAGCAGAAGTTGATGAGTTGATTTTTGACAACTGGAATAGTGTGGTAAAAAGCAATGACATTGTGTGGCACTTGGGTGATGTATTGTTTGGCGAAGACAAATTGGGTTGGCTAGAAAACAACTTTAAAAAACTAAATGGCAGAAAGAATCTTGTTGTAGGCAATCATGACAACATTAAACTTATGTCAATGTTTTTTAAAGAAGTTAAACTAGTGCATCAAGACGATGATAGAGATTTGTTGTTTTCTCATATTCCTATGCACCCTAGTCAAACAAAACGTCCTCGACCAGGTGTAAGAAGCAGCTGGGAAAACATGCCTAGTTTTATAAATGTACACGGACATATTCATACAAATCCGTCACCAGAAGGTCCTTACAAGTGTGTTTGTGTTGAACAAACAGATTATAAACCTGTTCATATAGATGAGTTGTTAGATGCTTGATAACTATGCTGCAAAACTATTTGCCAAAAACATTAATATGATGGTGCCATGGTATCTCATGGCATCATACGCCTACTACAAACAAGACGATGCTATTTTTTCAGATGGTTTCTTCGACGATATGGGCAAAACAATGTTGGCCTGTTGGGATGATATAGAACACTTCCACAAAGAACACATTAGTGTTGGCGATTTGGAAGCAGGCACTTTCTTAGGAGAGTATCCAAGTCGTGTAGAAGGTGCTCTTGCAGAAGTACGCAAGAAGTTTTACACCAAAACAGGTAAGGTTAAAAAACAATATGAAATATAGAATATTATTGGTTGCTCTAGAAGCAGAACTGCCATACAAGTTAGCACCAAACAACTACAAAGTGGTTTACACAGGTGTAGGCAAAGTGAATGCAGCAGTTGAAGCTACACGAGCTATTGCAGAAGCACACAGTTTAGGATTTCATCCCGAAGTGTTCAACTATGGCACAGTGGGCAGTTGTAATCCAGAGTTAAGTGGTATGCACAGAGTCACAAAGTTTGTGCAACGTGATATGAATGCTGAACCACAAGCACCAAGAGGCACTACACCTTTTGAAGCAGGTTATGCATATATAGATTTTTCACCTGACATGACACACGGACTTACACTGGGCACAGGCGACCAGTTTGTGCATGAACTAGAACCATGGTTAGTTGATAACGATATTGATGTGGTAGACATGGAGGCATATGCTATTGCGCATGTGTGTAAAAAACTAGGTGTAAACTTTACTTGCTATAAGTATATTACAGACTACGTAGGAACACCTCATCAAGCTGATATATGGCAAGAAAATGTTGCTAATGGTGTAGAGGAGATACTTGAACTACTATGATTTATATTGATGGCATTCCTTATATTGAAAGTGACAATGATTACATTCGCAGTGCAGTAATAGATCGTATACATGATTGGAATGTAACAGTAACGACCAGTGGAACAACAGGGCATCCTAAAACTGTACATCATAGCAAAGAACTAATAAAGCAAATCAGCGAGTTTAATACAGAATGGTTTGGACTAGACAGCAGAAGTATAATGTTTCAGTTGTACAGTCCAAGAGGTATTGCCTTTACAACAATGAGTTTGTATCCTGCATTGTTAGCTGATTGTGATCTATACATTGAGACTGAAGTAGGTATCAAATATATTGATAGGATCAATGAAATAAAACCTACTCATACTTTAGTATTGCCTAACGTATATAAAGTATTAAACAAGCATCGTAAATGGAAAGACATTGATTATAGTAGTTGTAAACAGGTGCTTATGGGTAGCGACTATACCCCTAAGGGTGCATTACAAGAACTTAGAAGTAAAGGCGCTCAAAAAGTTTATAATGTATACGGAGCAACTGAAGTACCGCCAAATGTTTTTATGAGTGAACAAGAAGATATATATGGAAATATACAATCACCGTTGATAGATTATCAAATCAAGGACAACGAGTTATGGGTGAAGTACAAACTACAAGACGATTGGTGGCAAAGCGGAGATCTAGTTGAACCTTGTGAAAATCATTTTAAACTTGTAGGTAGAAAACTTAACATGTTCAAACTAGGTGATTGCGGAACAAGAGTATATCCAGAACAGATAGAGAAGTGTGTTGTAGATGCTGGCGCTGACTTAGCATTGTGTCGTAATATAAATGATAAATGTATTATTTACTACACAGGAACACTTCATAAACAGGTTGACATTTTGCAAGATATAAAATATACTCTAGTTAACGTTGAAACACTTAAAGTAGACAACAATCTGCGAAAGATTGACAGAACACAGGTAATTAAATGAGTCAAAGAGTAAACGGATTCAAAGGCGGTATACAAGCAGGCACCACAGCGTTTGATAAAGATAGTAAGTTGCTAGATAAGCAACTTAAAGAAGCTAGAGAGTTATACAAAAGTCAAAACCATAGTTTAAAATGTGTTTCTGTTTTTAGTAAAGAAGACAAAATCAAATATGTAGGCGATGATTGTTTTGGATTTGCACCAGACGGCGGCGCTTGGTTTTTAGATGACAAACTTGTTGCAGTTTTTGAAGCAAAGAAACAGGGTTTAGGTGGCAATGCCTATGAACGCTGGTGGGATAATGCTATGACGGCTAAACATATCAATCCTGATGTAATGTACATTACATTCTGTTCTGGTCCTGGATCTGCTGAAGGCGAGTGTTTAGACAAGCTACGCAGGAAAGCTGAAATCATGCTAGGCAAAAACTATAAGTTTCATATGTCACCTGAAGGCTTTACATTTAATGAAGTTAATGCTATAATGCAAGGAGTACTTGAGGAGTTCAAATGAAACCACTATACATGTGGGCCGGCGGCAAAAACAAAATGATAAAACAGTACCTTAAAACACCAGGTATTCCTACTGATGGCTTTGACACTTTTGTTGAGCCATTTTTTGGTGGTGGTGCTATGACTATATGGGTCTACGAAAACTGTCCTAATGTAAAACGTTTTGTTATAAATGATATCAAAGAAGAACTTGTAGGAATATACACAGCAATCAAAACTGATGTAGATAACTTTATCAAGCGAATGGATGATTTACAATCTCAATACATTCCGTTAGATAAGGAAGCTCGTAAAGAATGGTTCTACAAGTTGCGTACACCATATGCAACCAATACTCACAACTGGAACGCTACTGAAGAAAGTGCAACACTTTATTTTCTTATGAAAACAGCATTCAATGGTATTTGGCAAACTACAAAACGTGCTAATGGTAGGTTTGACACACCATTTGGATTGGGCAATCAGAAGGATGTGGTGTATGATAAAAACAATGTGTTAGAGTGGCACAAGTTTTTACAAATAGTAGATATACACTGTGGTGACTGGCAAGATGCATGTAACACAGTAAATACAAGTGCATTCTACTTTTTTGATCCACCTTATAGAGATAGTTTTACAAGTTATGGCGAAGGCTTTACTGATGACGATCATATAGCACTGATTCATTATTCAAAACAAATGGATCTAAATGGTGACATTGTTTTCTATTGCAACAGAGCAGATAGCAATGATGGATTCTTTGATAAGCATAAAGGCCAACTGATTGACACATATTATGGTATAAACTATACAGCAGGACGCAGAGCCACTGAAGAAGACGGTAGTAGAACTAGTAAGGCTGCTACAGAAATATTGTTACACAGTAAAATAGTTGAAACATTCGGAAATGGACTATGCGAAGTGTGTTCAATATAAATACTTTTGTCCTACGTGCGATGACATTAAACTCGCCATTATAAAAAGTACAAACGGCGTTTAGCCACTTAAAAGGAGAACAGATGACTTATGTCAATAATGACCAATTCGTCGCGGGTCTTGATGACGACGATACACTACTAAGTATTAGAGAACTTACAGATAATCTTGAACAATCAGGTAAAATAAAGTTTGATAAAAACTCTACAGGAGTCGAAGGTATATTTACTAAACTACCTGTACATGTTCTAAACAGTGAACGTAAATATCAAAGATTTATCAGTAAAAATACTATCCAAAAAGCAAAACGACTTAACCTTTCACTACTACAACCTCTTGTGGTATGGAAGCGTCCAAATGGTACCTTTGTTATTGTTGACGGGCAACACAAAGGTGTGATGAGCTTTTTAGGCGAAGGACCTGACTTTGAAGTTCCTTGTATTTTATATGAACATCCACTAGAGCGTAGTCACAATGAATGTATTGAAGTAGAAGCACAAATGTTTGAAAACCTTAACATGAGTAGAAAGAATGTTAGTGGGTTAGACAAATATAGAGCAGGTATTGCATATGGCGACGAAGAGTCAATACAGTTTGAAAACAGTCTCATAGCTGTAGGCGTTTATGCAGAAAACCTAGGCGACACAGAATATGGTGTAGAAGTAAGAGGTTGGGTAAAACTAAGAGCAGCCTACACCAAGTATAACTTGCGTTACACAAAAAATGCTGTAGATTTCCTCAAACCAATTTATTACAATCATTGGGATAAGCAATATGTAGACGGTTCGATGGTATTTGCATTAACTGCTATAAACTATCTTATGGATAAGCATTTAGGTCCAAAAAAATCAAATGGTCTTAAAACTTTTATGCGCAACTATTTTTATAAAACAACTGCAAATAAATGGACAGCAAACACAGCCGGTAACACAGATTACATTATTATTGCTAGACGTATTATAGATAAGTACAATACCTTAGTGGAAAATGAATTTATTGACGGAGCCATTATAGGCCCAAAACCTTTAGATGATGCAGGATTATCTGCAATAGATAAACTGAAATAGGTTGACTTTGGAACGGTGTGCTGCTATATTAACTTATAAGAAACACTTAGGCACAATAAAGGCAAAGATTAAGCAAATGACTTCGTATAAAACAGAGCTGCTTATTGAACTAGCATATGCAGCATACCGTATCAACAAAGATTATGTCAAACAAACTCGTCGTTACAGTGAAGGACAACCTACAACCTTTAGTAACAAAGAGCTTATTGCACACACTGTACATGGAGATTGGAAGCCTGAAGACTTTGTTCCACTTGAAGTAACAGATGCAGATCGTGCAGCAAAGGCATCCGGTGATAAACATATGCGCCGTTACACAATGCTTGCAATGGGTAACTTGCCACAGTTTGAAGCAGATTTGTTTGCTGCATACAGCAGTGAAGAAATGCCAATTGGACGAGTAGGATTAGTTGCATACTTACCTGCATTCATTGAACGCCAGGTAGCCGAAAAGGTTTATAAACAACGTATCAAAACAGAGTTTGCAGAAAGTAAACATCTTGTTGGAGATCGTATTGAACCTAGTGAGGTAGAAATCCTTAAAGTCATTCCTCTAAACAATGACTTTTATGGTGAGCCAGCATACTTGCACTTTGGTGCTATTGGTAAAGACTTGGTGTGCTTTACTGTAAAAATGATGTATGCTGTTGGGGATACGTATGACATTGTCGCACGTATAAAAGGGGAGGATCTCGAGCGTGACACTAACACACCAATGACACGCTTAAACTACGTTAAACTCAGAAAACAGGAGATCTAATATGAGTAGAGTAATGAAAAAATTCTTAGGCAAAGTATTGCCGCCATTTGGTATTATGCTATATATTGCTGCCGTAATGGTTGGATCAACAATGGTTGGCGGAACAGCAGCTTTTTTTGGACCTGTAGTATTCCTTGTAATACCATTGTTTGTTTACATCTTGTATGAATCATACAAAGATGCCAAACGTGAAGTTGAATGGGAAGACAGAGACTTACTAAAGGATATCAAAAGTAATGTTTAATTACTACAACGTTTTTTTGGTTGATGGTAACGGTAATCATATCAAGCATATTGATATGGTTGCCGCTCTCAGCGAAAGCAGTGCAATTGACAAAGCATTTAATCTTTATGGTTCTCCGAGTAAATACAGTGGATGGGGAAGAGACAACTTTAAGGCGGAAAGATGTTAGTACAAATTTTATACAATGAAATGACCTATTGGTTATTAGCTACAGCACTTATTTTTACATTTGTTGGTAGATACATGGCCATTAAAAATCATTTAGAAGATGTTATATCTGCAACTATTGATACATTAATAGAAGACGGTTATATAAAAACCAAAGGCGCAGGCGAAAAACTCGAAATGTTAAAACATTGGGAATACAATGACCAAGAAGAGCAAAAAGGCTAAACTTTATAAACAATGGAAACGTTATCTAAGTAATAGCCGATTAAGCGAAGAAGACTTAGTTCGCAGAGCAAAAAGTTTTACAAAGAAAGGAATGAAGCCAAATGAGTCATGATTATTTAGGCATCGAAGAAAGTTTAGAAAAAGATGACTATGCTATAGTTATTAGCAAAGATGGTAGTCTAAAAGGCTTGTTTGTGCCTGCTGGTGATGAAGAACACGAAGTTCCAGAATCCGTGTGTTACTTTCTAAAAAAATATTGGGGCATTGATGCTAATGACCCTACAACCTATCCAACGTTACACTAATGACACCTGCAGAAATATTTGAATATAAACAACGTTGGAAGCCAGGCTACACTGTGCGATTACACAGTGACGTTGTTGATCGTGGTAAGACTTTTGCCAAAAGGAACTGTCAAAAACACCAATGGAGTGTAAGTACATGGACAGGGCCTTATGAGCACACATTTCATTTTGAATACGAAGAAAGTGCTAGAAAATTTAAGATTGCTATGGGAGAATATGCAGATCAATGACAGAAATAACAAAAACTGAAGCAATAGGTAAACTTGTAAATCTTGCTAAACAAGTAGAGTTATCAAACAATATTGATTGGACCAGTGTTAGATTGACGCAAGACCAACTTTACGAAGTAATGGCAGATAATGTTATTGAGCAAATGCTTGTTGTTCCTGATGACCATAGAGAAACTATTATGATGGGAACTATGATACGTCTATTAGTTGAAAACTTCGCACTCAATGCAAGGATATCCAATGAAAATAGGGTTTAGTTTCAGTAGATGCATTAGAGACATCATTGATGGAAAAGTAGACAAAGATGATGTGATATGCATTATTGCTAGAACAAACTTTGATCCGCACAACGAACAACATTGGAAACAAATATGGGAAGGTTATACTTACGGTGGGTTAAGTTATGCCGAATGGGCAAATCATTCTGAACAAGAAGATGAGTTTTATGCATTAGTGTTAGATCTTTATAACAATGGAATCATACATCAACCTAGACAGTACAATAATGGCAGTCCTAGAAAAATGAACGAGCATTGGTATGAACTTAATGTACGCCCAGTTGATATGTCACCAGGAGTAAAAAATGCCTACGAAAAATATAGGTTACTAGCTGGCATCGCAGGTAAATAGATGTAGGAGATAAAATGCTAGTTATAGGTCATATTAACCCAGATTAGAATATAAACGAGTTTAAATCGTTAAACTACAAGTTTGATACACACAAAGATCAAGACTTATTAGATGAATACGAAGTTGCTGGGCATGATATGCAAAAGATGACTTTGTACAACTACTTTCAGCCAAATCCAATGCCAGGCGTAGTTTGGGACTACATTGTTCCCCAGTTTGAGTTAGATCATGTTGGTATTGCTATTAACTATTTCAAACCTAGTCAATATTTGCCTGTACACGTAGACCTATTTGGAAAATACAGCGCAGTGCATGGCATCGAAGACGAAGAGATTGTACGAGCGATACTAATGTTGGAAGACAGTGTGCCAGGACAAATAAGCCAGATTTGTAATGAAACATTTGGATCTTGGCGTGCTGGAGACTGGTTTCAATGGGATGCAGACGATCCCCATGCTTTTTACAACATGAGTATGGTAGACAGATACGCTATTCAGATTACTGGTACAAAAAGACAAAGCAAATTATTATGAAGAAAAAAGTTGTAATCGTAGGCGGCGGTAATGCTGGTTGGATGACAGCAACCCAACTGTCAAAAGACTTGGGACACCTTGTGGATATTCAACTGATAGAAAGTGATAAGGTTCCTGCGGTTGGTGTGGGAGAATCAGGTCCTCCACACCTCACTGATTGGCTTATAGATATGGGTTTTGATATTTACGAGTTTATGCAAAAAACTGGTAGTATACAAAAGTTAGGAAATAGATTTGTTGATTGGGCAGGCAAAGGTTCTTATGAAAACTTTGCATTTAGCTGGGCTATGCCTGCAGAAATACTATATAAAACTCCAGACATGTTTACCAGTGACAAAGACATTGAAATGTGGAAAGTATCTAATACAAAAACCACAGACTATTTTGCACAAATGTATGCAGATGGAACTGTAAATAGATGGGATCAATTCCATCAAATGCAACATCACTATATGAACAAAGTAAAGTCACCGATGATAGGGCGTGATCCTATATTCACGCTGCCTGGTGCTTATGCTCATCATGCTGATGCAGCGTTGGTTGCTGAATACCTAAAAGAAAAGATTATTGATCTTATAGATTATACTGTGGGCACCGTTGATAAAGTAAATGTACAAAATGCAACCATAAAAAATATTGTGCTTGAATCTGGAGAAATAATAGAAGGAGATCTTTTTGTAGATTGTACTGGCTTCAGAAGATTGATTTTAAAAGAACTACATCCAAGAGTAAAATACTATGAAGATAACTTTGTAGATAGAGCATGGGTTTGTCAATACAAGTATAACGATAAAAAGAATGAAATGGTAAACTATACCCAAAGTATTGCTAGACCCAATGGCTGGCAGTTTATAATCACACTTTGGGAAAGATTTGGAACTGGTTATTGTTTTAGTAGCAGCCATATAAGTGATGAAGATGCCTTGCAAGAGTTTAAAAGTATGACTAATCATGAACAACTTTTTGAACCTAGACTTCTTAAATGGCAGCCAAGTCGTTTAGAAGACTTTGGAGTCAATAACTGTTGTGCTATTGGATTAAGCCAAGGCTTTGTAGAACCTATGGAAGCAAATGCATTTGCGATTATAGTTAATGGCATAAAACTTTTACAAGAAGCAATCGATGATGCTTATCATTATAGTCCCAAAGATGTTCCAGATTGGAATACAATGAACTACAAAATGTCTAAGTTTATTGATCAGATTGCAGAGTTTGTATTATTACACTACACCTTAGGTGATAAACTATACGAAGACAATAAGTTTTGGAATGATATGAAAAAACTTGGACAAGCACGTGATCACGAGTCTGCATGTTTAGCGCAATATCGCGATCCAGAAAGTACATTCTATGGTAACCTCAAACAAACCAGTATGTATCCAGATAGTATGTGGGTAGAAATGGCAGCAGCATGGGGTTGTAATATTGATGCTTATACAGATAAAGATGAGTTATTTTACAATCTTGCCAAAGATGTTTTTAAACATAGAGAATATAGACACGATTTAATAAGTGAAAAAATGTTAGATTACATTGAATGGCATAAACAATTTGTTCTAAAAAATGGTTGACATATTACTATTTTAGCCTATAATAAATACATAGGCAAAAGGATAAGGCGAATGAAAACATTACTTACTACAACTGCGTTAATTTTAGGTGTAACAAGTGCATTTGGAGCAGCAAATGCAAACACTCGTTATGCAACTGTTACAAAGATTCAGCCAAACTATCAAACTGTTTACCAAAACGTACCAACTACACAATGTCAAGACGTTGAAGTACCTATCTATGGTACTGTGCAAGGCGGCGGCAATGCAGTTGAAGGTGCTGTTGGCGGTGCAATCATTGGCGGTATACTCGGACAAGCATTGGGTGGTAATAAAGATTCACGCAATGCAGGTGCTATTTTTGGTGCTATCGTAGGCGGTGATAAAGCAGCAAACGGTACTCGTCAAGTTGTAACAGGTTACAAAATCGAACGTCAATGTTCAGAAGTTTACACTAGACAGCAAGTTACTACGATTAAAAACTATCAAATCACTTATGAATGGGATAATGTGGTTGCTCAAAGTTACACCTATAATGTATACAATATAGGCGATATTATTCCTGTCACTGTTAGCATAGTAGCACAATGAGCAAAACAGATTTAATCATTTCTTTGTTAGATGAAATCTTAATGCGACTCGATCGCATTGAGCGTATTGTTGATTTTTCTGATGAACATGCTCCTCAAGATGTACA
>Ga0194024_1000271_pt1 | contig 10064 bp, 9 predicted proteins | sample IW13Sep16_MG_FD_140337 | JGI IMG/M metagenome (GOLD analysis project Ga0194024, IMG submission 140337) | Freshwater microbial communities from the Broadkill River, Lewes, Delaware, United States - IW13Sep16_MG | ecosystem: Environmental > Aquatic > Freshwater > River | place: USA: Delaware...
CTAATGGGTTCACAAAAATTTATAAATCCTGATAATGAAAAGCAATCTGTTGAAATAGATGAATGTAAATTAGATAAAAAAATAGATGATTTTGAATCACGAAGTAATCGAATTCCTGAAGTTGATGAATTTTATGTAGATCTGGGAATGCAGTACAGGCTTGCAAAAGTTATGAATTCAAAAAGTAAGTCTTTCAAAAACGAGATTCCAATACATATTGCCCTAATGGGTCATATGGGTACGGGAAAAGATCATGATATAGAACAATTTGCAGCAAAGCTAAGATTCCCATATTACAGAATTCCTTTATCAGGAGAAGTTAGAGACGTAACACTTTTAGGATCTGTTCAGTTGTATGGAGATGGTAAGGGTGGAACTGAGAGCAGATGGCAAGATGGTGAGTTAACAAGAGCTTTGAGAGGACCAGCAATTGTTAATTTATCTGAGCTTAACGCAGCAGGTCCAGAAGTTTTGTTTGCCCTACATTCATTACTTGATAGACATAGGAAATTAGAACTACCAAATGGAGAAGTTCTTTCTTTAAGAGAAGATACTTATATTTTTGGAACAATGAACCCAACGAGTTTAAGAGATTATGCGGGTACCCAGTCATTAAATAAGGCATTCGCAGATAGATGGGTCATATGGGATAAACCCTTTCCGAATAAATTACAATTAGATGCTATTTTTGAAAAAAGATATCCCAAACTTCAAATAGAATATAGAGAATTAATCATTAAATTAGCTACAGAAATTAACAACTCATTTATGTCGGATGATATAAGTATTAATATAGAAACCCCCATGAGTTTGCGAACAATAGTAGAGAGAATACCTATTGGCTTAGATGTTTATGCAGACTCAAAAGATCCATTAAAAGAAACCTGGGAAAATTTTGTTTTACCCCATGTTAATAAAGAGGATTTAGATCATTACAAAACTTTATGGAACACAATAGTAAGAAAAGGGCCTTCTATAAAACCTAAGCTTTAGAAAATTTTATTAAAGGTATATCTCTGTTTGTTCTTTTTCTGTACATTTGAAACGTTGGATAAACTTCGTCTAATAAACCCCAGTAATATTCTTTTTGGGAAGACTCAATTAATTCGTAGGTAGCTTCAAAGCGTTCATTTTTTACTGTAATGAATGGATTGTCAGATGAAAGGTTATAAAACCAATCTGGTGTTTTATCATTTCCACTGTATGAAGCTGCAACTATATAATCATTTTCATAATTTGCATAAGTCAAAGGTGTTTTTCTAAGTTGATTTGTTTTACTACCAATGGTTTCGAGTAAAAGAATATGATCCCCAATTATTTTTTCACCAAGGAAAGAGTGGTTGAGTCTTATAATTTTTGAATGAATTTTAGAGATTAACTTATAAAACCACTCAGGCCAGAGGTGTGCTGACTTGCCTAGTAATCTCCACATTGATTACTTAATTTAAAAATCTTCCTGATTTTCTTCTAGATTTTTAAATTTTGGATCGTACTTTTTGAAAAAATCTTTTATTTTATTTTCTAAATCATCAGTTTCCAAATTAGCTAATTCATTTCTAAGCTTTTTAATTTGGACCTTAATATCGACATTTTCATCCATAAGTTTTAAAACATATCTGAATCCAAGTATTACAAGGACAAATTTAAAGATTTTCTTCATAAATTCATCATAAATACAAACATATTTTAAAAAAAGTATTTTTTGATGAAATTGCCACTGGAGTTAATCGTTGACCTCAAGTAAACTTAATGATGTGCAAGAAATATTAAGTAATCTCGTTGCAGAACAGCAATTATTGGATCAATACTTACAAAGTATTCCTGTAAGGAATTGGAATACTAAAACCTCTTACAAAAATTGGGATGTGACAGCTCATGTTAGTTATCTTGCTGCTCTTGAAGATCTTGCTGACAATGCTTTAAAGAAAAAAGGATCGGATTTTAACAAATACAGAGGGCCTAAGGGTTTAGAGAAATTTGAAAAAGAAGCAATCTTAAAAGGTAATGACATGAGACCACAAGATGTTATTGAATGGTGGAGAATTTCTAGAGCTTCTGTAATTGAGACGTTAGCTAAATCATCTCCAGGAAAAAAATTAACTTGGTGGAAAAATGAAATTGATTGTAGAACATTCGCGCTGACAAAATTAGCAGAAACATGGGCACATAGTTTAGATGTTTATGATGCAATGAAAAAAGATTATGAAGACACTGTTCGCGTTGAACACGTAGCACTTTTTGGATGGTTAAATGCAGAACAAGCGAGTAAGGTCAATAAAACTAAATATCAAGATTTGCGAATTGAATTAATCGGCCCAGAATATAAAGCCTGGCAATTTGGTGATGAGGAAAGTGAAAATAGTATAAAAGGTAATGCAAGTGACTGGTGTCGAGTGGTTACTGGTAGAGTTCCCAAAGGTCATAAGCTAACACTTTCTACTGAAGGTGATTTTGCCAAAAAATTCGTTAAATTTAATCACGTAAAAATATAATGCAAGTCTATGGCGTAGTTCACTTAAAAAGCCTTCCCGGCTCCCCTTCTAACAGATTATCTATTGATGAAATTATAGATTCAGCACAAGAAGATGTTAATAGCTTAGTTCATGGTGGTGTTGATGGAATAATAATTGAAAATTTTGGAGACACACCTTTTGTGAAAGATGATATTTCTAAACGTACGCTTGCTAGCTTTACTACAGTTGTAGAAAATTTATCAATAGAACGAGATATTAAGGTTGGAATAAATGTTCTAAGAAATGATGGAATTGCAGCTCTTGCAATTGCCGAAGCTACTAAATCACAGTTTGTACGAATCAATGTTTTAAATAACACCATGTTTACCGACCAGGGCGTTATAGAAGGTGATGCTCACGGAGTTAATCAGTTTAAATCAAGCCTTAATAGTTATGTAGAAATCTATGCTGATGTATTTGTTAAACATGCTGTACCACCTCCAGGTTCAAAAATTGAAAACCATGCAGAAGAATTAATTCATAGAGCAGGTGCGGATGTAGTTATTGTTACAGGAGATGGTACTGGACACGAAATAAATATTGTAGATTTACAAAAAGTAAGAAACATTGTTCCAACTGGTAAACTCGCAATTGGATCAGGTGTAACTTCAACAAATGTCGATGCCTATCAAGATTTGGCAGACATACTGATTGTAGGTACAAGTTTTAAATTTGATAATGATGTTGCTAAAAGGGTTGACATCAATAGAGTCGAAGAGTTAGTAAGAAAAATAAAATAATTTTTATTACAACAATACAATTCTGTTACATAACTATCATTTTTATTTGAATGGAAGCCATACTTAATCTAGCACTACTACTGTTTCTTTTAGGAATACTGATTGGAACTCTATTTAAATTAACCATTCCCAACTCTATTTCTAAATACTTGGGATATTATTTGTTGCTTTCGCTAGGGCTAAAAGGTGGTGAAAGCCTTCAAGAAAATGGATTTATAAATGAAGTTATAAGTGCATTAACACTTGGAGTAGTATTTGCTCTTTTAATTCCAATTATTGCTTATCTTTATCTTAAAAATTTACTCAATAGCGACGATGCAGCCGCACTCTCTGGAACTTACGGATCAGTAAGTGCTGTTACATTTGTGACAGCTATTGCATATCTTACAACTACTAATCAAAACTTTGATAACTATATGTCTGCTGTTTTAGTTGTAATGGAATTTCCAGCAATATTTATGGCACTATATTTAGTAACTCAAAAAAAACAAATTGAAAGTAATAATTTTGAGACTATTAAAAAAGCATTTTTAGAAATACCAAATATCATTTTGATCGCATCATTGTTTATAGGATATTTTGTCAATCAAACACTTTTATCTAATTTAGATTTCATAATTGTTGAAATATTTGATTATGTTTTATATCTGTTTTTATTTGTTATGGGAACTATGGTCTCAAATAGAATTGGTGAACTTAAAGGCAAAGGAGCAAGCCTAATTGCTTTTGCTTTATGTACTCCATTGATTGGTTCAATTATTGCTTTGTTAGCATCTATAAACTTTAATTTTTCTGTAGGTAACGCAACATTGTTAATGGTGTTAACAGCAAGTGCAAGCTATATTGCAGTACCAGCAGTTGTAAAAGACGCTATACCAAATGCAAATCCTGCTATTTACCTAGGACTAAGTTTGGGTGTCACATTTCCATTCAATATCATTGTTGGAATACCTTTGTATAACGAATTAGCTAAATACTTTATTGGCTAATTAGAGAAGGAATCCTCCATCAATGGTTACAACTTCGCCTGTAATCCAGGATGCATCTTCACTTGAAAGAAAGTAAATCAAACTAGCAATATCTTCTGGTTTTCCCAGTTTTTTAAGAGCATGTAGGTCTGCACTTCCCTGTTCGTCACCTGCCCAGAGCATCTCTGAAAGCTTAGTTTTAACCACAGCTGGAGCAATACCATTCACTCTAATATCAGGTGCAAGTTCCATTGCTAATTGTTTTGTCATATAAATTAATCCCGCTTTTGAAATATTATAAGCACCCATGTAGTGTGCTGGCTTTATTCCACCAACGGAACAAACATTCAAAACAGATTCTCTTAAACCAGCTTTTACAGCTTCTCTTGTCCACATTAAAGGACCCATCAAATTTACATCCCATGTTTTTTGAACTGCTGATAAATCGACATCCATTAAGCTACCTCCGGAAGGATTTGTACCAGCATTGTTAATCAAGACATCTAAAGACCCTGTTTCGTCAACAATTTTTTTACAAGTTTCAGATGCAGCAGCAAGGTCATCAGCTCTTGCAACAAATCCCTTTAATTGTGAATTATCAGAAAGTACTGTTTCTAGATTCTCTTCTTTTCTAGATGTAATATAAACATTCCATCCTTTATCTATAAATTTTTGAGCTGTGGAAAGTCCTATACCCCTTGTTCCACCGGTTACAAGTGCAGTTTTCATTATTGTTAAAGTATAGTAGTTATTTCTAAATGCAGTTACAGTTGAACTGCAAATGGAAAACTTTAAAAAATATAAGGTGTTGCTTACGGAAAATAAAAACTTTCGTAAACTATTTGCAGCTCGTTTAATTACCCTCGGGGGTGACTGGTTACTAACTGTTCCTCTTTTAGGAATCATTTATGGTTTAACAGAAAATCCATTTATTACCTCACTAGTCTTGGTAGTTCAAAGTGCTCCATTATTTATATTGGGGAGCTTTGGAGGCTACTTAGCTGACAAATATAACAGAAAAAAAATTATTGCAATATCAGAATTTTTATCGGGTTTAACAGTTCTTTTAATCCTGTATGCTGTAACAACTGAGAACGTAGTATTTATTTTATTTTCATTTGGTATGTTGTCTGTTGTAGGTTCTCCTTATATGCCAACATCTGACGCAGCTTTGCCTAATGTTGTAAAAAAAGAAAATTTAGCTGAAGCAAATGTGATCTTTTTCTCAAGCTGGGGTGTTATGGCTGGTATAGGTGCAGGTATAGGCGGTTATTTAACAACTGTAATAAGTAGAAATATGCTTTTTGCAATAGATAGTTTAAGTTTTGTATTGTCAGCCTTAATTGTTTACTCAATCAAGAAAAACTTAAGTGAAGATTCTCAAATTAATGAAAAAAATGAAAGTATAACTTATGTCGAGGGTATCAAATATGCTGCATCTAAAAGAGAAATTTTTTCATTAATTATTACAAAAGGAATATTTAGTATTTCTGCTAGTGGCCTTCTCTCTTTGTTTACTGTTTTATCATATGATATTTATAAGACTGGAGACTTCGGTACCGGTTTGATGTTTGGAGCAAGAGGTGTTGGTGCCCTTGTGGGACCAATTGCTATTAGATATTTTTTTGGCAATTCTGATGGAAAACTTCTTAATACAATAGGCCTAACTATTATGGTTTGGGGATTATTTTATTTCTTTATACCATTTTCTGTATCCCTTTATTTGACTATATTTTTATTAGTTCTTGCACATTCCGGTGGAGGATCACAATGGGCGTTTTCAACCTACGGACTCCAAATACTTACACCTGACAGATTAAGAGGAAGAATTTCAGGTATTGACTACTCTTTTAACTTTTTAATGAACACAGTTTCAACACTAATGATTGGGTATCTTGCATCCATTTATGGTGTTCTTTTTGTCTACAGGCTTTTCCCAATACTAGGTTTTATTTTCGGTCTAACTTGGTATCTTTCAACAAGAAATTTTTGGAAAGATTTAGATTCCTCCAAAGAATAAAAATTAAATTTTAAATAAATTCTTACCCTCAAACTTTTTTGTATCATTCACATAACTAAAATATTTTCTACATTCACAAGATTGATACTCTATGTCAATAGGATAAAAATCTCTTTTAGCTTCAGGCCAATACTCTTTTTGGAGTTCTATCATTTTATTGCCTACATCTTGATGGCTATCTAAATTAAGAAACTTTTGTAATCTGTCTAAATATGGTTCTGCCCCTATACCCGTAGGAACATCAGTGGTGATTGGGATGACATCTTCTCTAAACCAAGCAATATCAATTAATGCCATAAATATTGGGAAGTCATTATTCATCTTGAATTGAGTATTTACATTTCTAGTAGCAGCAATAGCATCTTTATTAGAATTTAATACTATATCAGCTAACTCTTCTTTTTTTTCATAAAATTTATATGTTGCAGCATCTAATCGACTATAAATCTTTTCACCCCAATAAGAATCTTCAACTGGGTATGCTGTGTAATTCTCCCATTGCTCTAAATCAAGCAGTTTCTCTTTTAAAGCTTCCGGATTATCTAAATCATTTATCGTTAACTGATCAATAGTTAAATCTCTGTTGCACCACCTACTAAAAAATAAAGCTTGGATTAATAAAGGTAAGTCCTCTTTTGCTGGTTCAGCAAATTTAATAATGGATTTACTTACTTTGTCATCCTCTCTAAAAACATTTAGAAAACGACCTTTTTGTAAAATTGGATCATTGCTCCAAGGATACTCTTCTCCTGACTCTCTTTTTACACGTACAGCTTCACGTTTTTTACAGTAATCAAAAAAGCTTTGTACTGGGTCATCTATTGTTAATCCATCTAAAGAATTTTTATAAATATTTAATGTTTTATTCATCTAAATATATTTTAATAATCAAGGAGAACAATTTGAATCTTCTGGATTGGCATTACAGTATTCTTCTTCGGTAGCATATTGAGAATAAATATCACCTTCTGGTGGAGCTTCTGGTGGGCACTCTGGATTACCTGGGTCAACATTGCAATCAACTGAATTATCTTCAGGATAATACTCTGTTGGCATACACCCTCCATTCTCTGGATCAGGTTGAGTTCCTTCGGGACAAACGCATGCTATTCCATCGTATACTTCACCTTCAGGACAAGTTGGTTCTGACTGAACTTTTTCATTTGTTTGACACTCTGGAATTTCTGGATAAAAAGTACAATCATATCCTGATTCAGGTTCTATTCCTGTACATTCAGATGATTCAGGGTAGTCATTACACAATTTTTCCCTATCAAGATTTCCTTCACTATCTTCATATAGTGACCAATCAAATGATCCTTCTGGTGGAGCTTCTGGTGGACAAGAGTCGTCTGTTCCGGCATTATATTTACAATATACATCTCTGTCGTAAAACATAGATCTATCATACGTATAGCAATTTGGATCATTGGTTTCTAAACAAATCTGATCAATAAAATTATTTAAAATATTATCTTTATGTAAACAAAATGGACTTTCTAAATTTACTGAACAATACTCTTTAATTTCTGGATCATCATAATTTTCGATTTTTATGCATGACAAGTCTAGAGGATAAGCTTCACAAAAATATGGTACTGCTTCAACGTCATCAGTTACGGAAAAACATGAAGGTCCTTTTTCTTCTAATGTTGATCCATCTTCGTTTATATTTTTTATGATATCTTTCTCACACTGATCACTTTCTAAATTAGCTTCGAATAATTTTAAAAATTCAGTAGTAGTAAGAATTGGTTGTTGCAACTCTGCAATAAACTTAATAGGATTTGATGAATCGTATTCAACACCAAATTGATAGACCGTATTATCTTTAAGTTGAAAACTTAAATCCTCTGGATTAAAAAATTTAATATCTAAAGAGGTAAGGGATGAATTTGTGTTAACAGGAATCCAATATTCTGAATCAATAAAATCTGATAAGGTACCATAATCAACATAAATTGAATTGCAGTTTGGCCTTACGTAAGCCCATGCATATATGGTATCCGAAGGTAATTGTTGAGAAAATGCGTATTTCTTCTTAATATCTTTACATAATCCATTTGACGGTCCCTTTGGAATGTATACCTCTAAGTAATCTTTGTATATATCTAATTCAGTAAAATTATCTATTCCTCTTATCGGCCTTCCTGCAGCAGCCCATTCAATTGCCTCTTGAGAGAGTGAACCTCCGCTAAAGCTTAATTCTGTTCTTAAGTTTTCACCATTTTTATCTGAGGTAATATTACAGTAAGCTATATTAAAATTACTAATAACTCTGCTTTTATCGTTGTACTCATATACACCTTCTATATACAAAACATCTTCCATGAATCCTGTACCTTCATAGGGTCTTGTGCACTCGGATTCATCAATATTTGAATTTGTTTTTGTATCACTACATAAAGAACTGTCTACATCATAATCACAAATATTAAAAGTTGTTTCTAGAGTATTACCGGTATATCCAGAATTATTTTCACCTCCACATCCAATTACATCTCTATAAGTAGTACATATTGGAGTAGATTCAATCTCAGAATTAAAATCATCGCAAACTCCATCATTTTGTAAATGCTCATTAGAAAAATCTTCTATTCCAATTACTGCTTGTCCGCTACAACCCCAATTTAAAATCGACATAGAATATGGTTGAACCTCTATTACTGACCCATCACATTGATAAAACCAAAAATTATTATTGAAAGTTTTTACGACTTTATCAATTCCTACATTTGGAAAATTGCAGGCTGGAATAGAAAGCATCTCAACTTTTTCAACATTTGAATCTGAATTAAAACCGTAAACTTTTTCTGTATTTAAGTCTAAGCCTTTTATCTCTCTACCTAGTTTTAACCACTCAACAGCGTCTCCATGCATAATAAATTGACTTGATCCGTCACAGTAAAGCACACTCCAATTATCTGGTTTTAAAAAATTTTTAGTGATTTTTTCAGACTTTACTTCATGTACTCCTGACTTGTTATTAAGTGTATATTCAGGGTAATTGCAATTAAAGATATCGACTTTGTCCTGAACTTCAACTTGTAAAGAAACTGTATTATTTTCTGTGTACTTATCTTTAATTTGCAATGTATGACTTCCCTTTTCAACATTTTGTACTTTAATATTTGCATCTATCTCTCCATTAGAATTTGCTTTATATTGACCAAGTAATTTTGGTTCTGAAAATAACCAAAATTCAATCTCGCTAAAAGGATCTACACCATCAATTTTTACATTTAAAAAATTTTCATTTGTAAGTACTAATGAATCTTTTTCGCAATCAATAGAACAAATTGCTTTTATACTAATTGTTTTTTTGGGATCAGTGATTATAACTTTGTTAAATAAATCTTTTTTGTATTCAAATTTTACTAAATTTCCATAATATCGATTTTCAACAATATTCTCTTCAAGCGTTAGAGGTTCAATTTCATTAAATAATGTAGTATTCGGTGAAAAGGTTTCTTCTAATTCTTTTATTTCTGAATTATTCCCAGTTCCTTGACTACATTGAGCAACAAAAAAAGCTATTAGAATTGCTTGGAAAATAATAACTTTTTTTTTCTCATAAAATTAAAATAATCTTATTTTATTTTTACCTGACAATTGGTATTGAGTCAAGTCTTGTTGTGTAAGCAGCAGACTTTCTTTCCGACTTCATTCTCCAGTCTTTTTTTATACCCTGTGCTCCCAGTGTCAATGTGCTTGATCCGTACCTGCTATTAACGCCATCCAGTACCTCCATGACACGGTCTGATTGATCGTAGTTCTCATATTCATAAAAACTATACTGTTCGTTCTCTGCGTCGGTAATATC
>Ga0194024_1000281_pt1 | contig 9874 bp, 9 predicted proteins | sample IW13Sep16_MG_FD_140337 | JGI IMG/M metagenome (GOLD analysis project Ga0194024, IMG submission 140337) | Freshwater microbial communities from the Broadkill River, Lewes, Delaware, United States - IW13Sep16_MG | ecosystem: Environmental > Aquatic > Freshwater > River | place: USA: Delaware...
ACACCTGCAGGCGACGCGCCTCCGCCGGCAGCGCCAGCAACGCCTGGTTCTCCTCAGGCGGGAAAAAACGCTGGGCCAACAGGTCCGCCTGCAGCACGCGGTCGCGGCGCTCCAGGTCCACCCCCACCGCCCAGGGGGACCAGGCCAGCAGCAGTTGCTCACCGCTATGGCTCAAGCTCACAAATCCCCAGCCCGCCTCCAGCCGCGGCGCCTCGCCAGGGGGGCTGCAGAGGGGAATGGACTCTGCAGAGACCGCAAACAAAGCAGCCAGGCGGGCGCGGAGCTGCTGGCGGCTGGAGCGATATCGGGGCTGGAGCGCAGCGGGCAAGGCCGCACACCACAGCTGCTCCTGGGGGGACAGGCCTGCAGCAGAGGGCTGCGCCAGCGGGCTGAGCCAGAGCTGGGGCGCCTGCGCTGGCAGTCCTTCTAGGCTCCCGCCAGTTGAACCCTCACCCCCCATGGCCCTGCAGGTCGGAGACGTCGCACCGGAATTCAGCCTGCCTGATCAAAGCGGCAACAGCGTCAGCCTCAGCAGCTTCCGGGGGCAGCGGGTGGTGATCTACTTCTATCCCAAGGACGACACTCCGGGCTGCACCAAGGAAGCCTGCAACTTCCGCGATCAGTGGGCCAGCTTTGAGAAACACGGCATCGCGGTGCTGGGGATCAGCAAGGACGGCGCCACCAGCCACAGCAAATTCATCAGCAAGTACGACCTGCCCTTCACCCTGCTCAGTGACGCTGAGCCCTGCCCCGTGGCCGCGAGCTACGGCAGCTACGGCCTCAAGAAATTCATGGGCCGCGAGTACATGGGCATGATGCGCCACACCTTTGTGGTGGATGCCGAAGGAAAGATCGAGAAGGCTTACCTCAAGGTGAAGGCGGCCTCGATGGCCGACGACATCCTTCAGGACCTCGGCCTCAGCTGAGCTGATCCAGGGCCTCCAGACACAGCTGAGGGGCCACAACCAACGGACTCGGGTTCAACCAGGGGGCCAGGCGCTGGGCGTCGCCGCCGGTCAGCCAAAGCGTGCAGCCGTCCTCCAGCTGCTCCATCGCCTGATTGACCGCACCAACCATGGCCTGCAGACAGCCCACCTCCATGGCAGCGGCGGTCTCCCTCGGCCAGGGCGGCAGGTTCTCGGCGTCGGGCTGGGTCAGCGGCAACTGCGCGGTTCCCTGATGCAGGCTGCGCAGCTGCAGCGCGAGGCCCGCGCTCAAACGGCCGCCAGCAAAGCGTCCCTTCTCATCCACCAGGGTGAGGCTCAAGCTGGTGCCGGCAGCGGCCACCAGAACCGCCCCCTGCTGCTGCCGCCACGCCCACCAGCCCGCCAGGGCGCGATCAATGCCAAGCCAGGCGGGGGCTTCGGCCAGGGGAACCTGCTCCAGCCGCAAGCGCTGCGCCTCTGGCAAGGCCAAGGCAGCAGGGAGAGCACCCACCGCGGCCCAAGCCCGCAGTGGCGGCGCCGACCAAGCCGGGTCTGGATCCGGGGGCGGACTATCCCAGCAGCGCAGGCCCGAGGGCGAGCGCTCCGCCCAGTGCCATCGGCTGTTGCCCACCAGCAACAGCTCGGCCATTTAGATGCCCTCGCCGGCCATCCCGGGCAGGTGAATGCCGCATTCCTGCTTCAGACCGCCAAAGCGGGTGGCCCGTCCGCTGGTGCTGCCGTCATCGGGGGCACTGGAGTGCCAGTCGCCGACCGTCGAGTAGCCCTTATCGAACAGAGGGTGCTGGGGCAGGCCGTTCTCCTGCATGTAATAGAAGACGTCGCGGTTGTTCCAATCCAGCAAGGGGCGCAGGGCCCAGCGGCCACGGACCAGCTGGACGGGCTCCATCGCTTTGCGGTGGTCGGTCTGGCCGCCGCGGACACCACTGGCCCAGCAGGTGACCTTGAGGTCGTTGAGCGCCCGGTCCAGGGGCTCGACCTTGCGAATGCGGTGATAGGTCTCCAGGTCTTCCACCTGACCGGTTTCCCAAAGGCGGCCATGGAGAGCCTCCATGCGCGCTGGACTGACGCCGGACTGGGCCACATGCAGCTTCAGGCCCAGGTGCTCCACCAGCAGCTGGGAGTACTGATAGGTCTCCGGGGGCAGATACCCCGTGTCCACCCAGATCACCGGAACCGGGCGCTCCAACTGACTGACCAGGTGCAGCGAGACCGCAGCCTGAATGCCAAAGCTGGTGGTCAGGGCGAAGCCATCACCAAAGGTCTCCAACCCCCAACGCATGCGCTCAAGCGCACTCAACGACCGCAGCTGCTCACAGGCCTGCTGGGTGTCGAAGCTGGGCGCGGAAGGGTTGGCAGACGTGGTCATCGCACCATCTTCCAATGTGGGGGGAGATGGTTAGGGTTCGCCCTGGTCTTCTTCCCCACCGTCTGCCGTGCCCCCATCCGAGGTTGAGCCCGCAGCTGTTGTGGTGATCGGCGGTGGTTTCGGCGGACTCAACACCGCTCTGCAACTGGCGGCTTCCGGTGAGCACCCCTCGGTGCTGCTGCTGGAGCCCCGGGAGCACTTTCTGTTCTTACCCCTGCTCTACGAGCTGCTCAGTGGGGAGCTGAAACGCTGGGAAATTGCCCCCCGCTACCGGGAACTTCTGGCGGGCTCCGGTGTGGTCTGGATCCAAGAGCGGGCCAGCCGCATCGACCGCAGCCGCCGCACCATCACCACTGATCGCGGGCGCGAGCTGCCCTACAGCCAGGCCGTCATTGCCAGCGGGGGACAACTGGAGACCTATGGGATCCCGGGAGTGCGCGAGCACGCCATTGGATTTCGTGACCTGGAGGACGTCGAGCAGATCCAGGGCTGGATTGCGCGACTCAAAACCAAGCAGTCGCCGCTGCAGCGGATCGGGATCGTCGGCGCTGGAGCCAGCGGCGTTGAGCTGGCCTGCAAACTCGCGGATCTGCTGGAGGGCAGCGCCATCCTCGAGCTGGTGGAGCAAGGTCCAGAGCTGCTGCCCATCGCCAAGGCCTTCAACCGGGAGCAGGCCCGCAAGGCACTCCAACAACGGGACATCCGGCTGCGCCTGAATACCCGAGTGGCCAGCGTCGATGCCACCGGCCTGCAGCTGCAGCGGCTCGGGGATGGGACCAACAGCACCGAAGCCCTGCGCTGCGATGGGGTGATCTGGACCGCGGGCCTGGCCGCCAGCGTTCCGGAACTGCAACCCCCGCTGCCCCTGGACCCGCGGGGCAGGCTGAAGTGCGCCCCCTCCCTTCAGGTGGAGGGCAGCGAAGACCTCTTTGTCCTGGGGGATGCCGCGGCCTGCCCGGACTCCTGCGGTGCCCTCTATCCCGCCAACGCCCAGGTGGCCTACCAACAGGCCAGCTGCATCGCCCGCAACCTGCAACGGCTTCGGCTTGGCGCCCCCCTGGAGGACTTCGCCTGGAACGACCTGGGGGAAATGATGGGCCTGGGGGTCGGCCAAGCCAGCCTGACCGGCATGGGAGTGACCCTGGCCGGCCCCGCCGCCTTTCAGCTGCGGCGGCTGGCCTACCTAGCGCGCATGCCCGGACTCCCCCAACAGCTCAAGGTGGCCGGCGGCTGGCTGGCGAACTGGCTATGAGCGCACCCAGCGGCCTGTTGCTCGATGCCATGGGCACCCTGATTGGCCTGCGCCAGTCGGTCGGTGAGAGCTATGCCGCCGTGGCTGAGACCTTCGGCCTGACGATCGCCCCGGAGGCCATCAATGGCGTCTTTGCCGGTCTCTTTCGCCAGGCACCTGAGCTGGCCTTCCCTGGGCTCAGCGGTGAGGCACTGCTCGAGGCGGAAGAGCGCTGGTGGACCACCCTGGTCGCCCAGGTCTTCGCAGCCTGCGGCCACGAGGGTCCGCTGCCCGAAGGCTTTGGGGCAACCCTGTTCCAGCACTTCGCCAAGGCTGACCCCTGGCTGGTCTACCCCGATGTGCGCGAGAACCTGCAGCGCTGGAAGCAGCGGGGGCTGAAGCTGGCGGTGGTCAGCAACTTCGATCAGCGCCTCCTGCCACTGCTCGAGGCCCTGGAGCTCAGTCCTGTGTTGGATGCCGTCGTCGTCTCCTCGGTGGTCGGAGCCGCCAAACCCAGTCCCCTGCCGCTGCAGGCTGCCCTGCAGCAACTGGAGCTCCCAGCCGAGCAGGTCTGGCACATCGGCGATAGCCCCGAGGACCAGGCCAGCGCCGCGGCCGCGGGGATCCGCTGCCTACTGATCAAGCGCGCGAAACCGAACGGCACCCCTTGAAGCAATCCGCGCTCATGGGCCGCACCGCCGGCTTGCGGCCCGCCCAGACCAGACGCCTCGAGCGGCTCAGCCACCGGCGTCATCCCGAGAGCGCCGGGGTGGACTGGATCAGTCTCCAGCGCCTGGCGGCCGAAAGCGCCGAGCTGGACCTGCCCCTGAGCCTGGTGCTGGATGAGCGGGGGCTCTGCCGCTTGCTCTGGGTGGGCCCCCTGGAGCAATCGGGCCGGCTGCTCGAGCGCCTGCCTGGCGGCCCCCGCAGGCAAGGCAATGCCCTGCGCCTGATCACCTGCGTGGGGCGGGCCAAACACCTTGAGCCCCAGGGCCATGAGGCCGTCGTCGGGCTCGATCTGCAGCCGGGGTTCTGGCTGCGTTTCGGCAACAGTCCCCAGGCCGGCGGCCGCTGGCCCGCCGCCGCCTTCAGCCCCAGCTCCGATCCCCACTGCCCCTGGCAGCCCCTGGAGCAGGACGACCTTGCGTTGCTCTGTGAGCTGGCTCCGCCCGAGCCCCAACAGGCCCCGCCGGCCCGGGCGCTGGCGGGCCAAGAGCAGGTGCTGCTGCTGGTGCTCAGCCCCAGCGATCCGGAGGATGCCCGACGTGAAATCGCCGAGCTCGAGGGACTGGTGCGCAGTGCCGGCGCCAAGCCCCTGGGGCTGGTGGTGCAGCGCCAGTCCAACCGCAACGGCCAGAACCTCTGGGGCGAAGGCAAGGTGCAGGAGGCGGCGCTGGAGGCCCGGCGTCTCGGCGCATCGCTGGTGGTGACCGATCGCGAACTCACCCCGGCCCAGGCCAGGACACTGGAGGCCCGGCTCGAGCTGCCCGTCAGTGACCGCAGCGAGCTGATCCTCGACATCTTTGCCCAAAGGGCCGCCAGTTCCGCCGGCCGGCTGCAGGTGGAGCTGGCGCAGCTGCGTTACCGCCTGCCGCGGCTCGCGGGCCGGGGCCTCTCGCTCTCGCGGCAGGGGGGCGGGATCGGCACCCGAGGACCAGGGGAAACGCAACTGGAGAAAGACCGCAGGGCCATCGCCCGCCGGATCGACAAGCTGCAGCGGGATGTGCAGAAGCTGCGGGAACACCGGGCTCGGCTGCGCAGCAACCGCCGCACCCAGCGCCGCCTCGCCCTGGTGGGTTACACGAACGCCGGCAAAAGCTCCCTGTTGAACGCCCTCAGCAAAGCGCCACAGCAGGAGGCGGTGCTGGCGGAAAACAAACTCTTCGCCACCCTCGATCCCACCACCCGCCGGATCGTGCAGCCCAACCCGGATGGGGGAGCCCCGGCGCACCTGCTCCTGACCGACACGGTGGGCTTTATCCGGGACCTACCGCCACCGCTGGTGGAAGCCTTCCGCTCCACCCTCGAAGAAACCCTGGATGCCGATCGACTGCTGCTGGTGGTGGACCTCTCCGACCCCGGCTGGAGCGAGCAGCTCAGCACCGTCCACGCCATCCTCGATCAACTCGGCAGCGATGTGCCGCGGCAACTGATCGCCAATCAAATCGACCGCTGCCCCAAGGCCGCGATCGATCAGGCCAAAGCGCTGGACCCCCAGGTGCTGTTCGTCTCGGCCACCGGCGGGCTTGGGCTCGAGCACCTCAAGCGCAGCCTTTTCGCCTGAGGTCCGTCAGGCCCCGCTGCAGATATGCCACCATTTTTCCCTCCAACCGGCCACGGCCATGCCTCTGCAGCTCGGCGACACCGTTCCCGATTTCACCCAGGACTCCCAACTGGGTCCGATCAACCTCTACGACTTCGCTGGTGACAGCTGGGTTGTGCTGTTCTCCCACCCCGCGGACTACACCCCCGTCTGCACCACCGAGCTGGGCGAGGTGTCCCGGCTGCGCTCCGAGTGGGACAAGCGCAACGTCAAGACGATCGCCCTGAGCGTCGATTCCGCCGAGAGCCACAAGGGCTGGATCTGCGACATCAACGAGGTGCAGAAGACCACCGTTGACTATCCGATCCTGGCCGACGAAGACAAGAAGGTGAGCGATCTCTACGGGATGATCCATCCCAATTCGCTCAACAACCTGACGGTGCGCTCGGTGTTCATCATCGACCCCAACAAGAAGCTGCGCCTGCAGATCACCTACCCCGCCAGCACCGGCCGGAACTTCAACGAGATCCTGCGGGTGATCGACTCCCTGCAACTGACCGACCACCACCAGGTGGCCACCCCGGTCAACTGGACCGACGGTCAGGACTGCGTCGTGGTTCCCTCGATCCCCACCGACGAAGCCCGCAGCAAGTTCCCCAAGGGCGTGACCGAGATCAAGCCCTACCTGCGCATGACTCCGCAACCCAACAAGTGACAGTGAGTCGCTGAACCCTCGTCAGGGTCCTCGGCCCCCGGGAGAATTCCCGGGGGCTTTTGTCTGCGCATGCGGGTCTTGGGACTGATGAGCGGCACCAGCGCCGATGGCGTTGATGCGGTGCTCGCCAGCTTCCGCGGCCCCATCAGGCGGCCCCGCTGGCAGATCCTCAGCCGTGCCTCCCTGCCCTACCCCGAAGCCCTGCGGGCTCAGATCGTGGCGGTCGGCCAAGGGCAACCCACCACCGCCGCGGAGCTGCTCGAGCTCGGTGAAGCGCTGACGGAGGTGCAGGCCCAGGCCGCCCTGGCCTGCGACCCCGAGGGCAGCGCCCAGAGGGTGGGCTGCCATGGCCAGACCCTCTGGCACCGCCCCCCCAGCGGCGAGCGCACCGGCAACAGCTGGCAACTGCTGCACGCGCAACGCCTGGCCTGGCGGCTGAGGACGCCGGTGGTGTTTGACTTCCGCGCCGCCGACCTGGCCCTGGGCGGCCAGGGCGCACCGCTCGTGCCGGCGGCCGATGCCGCCTTGCTTCCCCCGATCGGCGGCTGGCGTGCCCTGCTGAACCTCGGGGGCATCGCCAACCTGACCCTGCTGCCGCCCCGCTCCGGCCCCGACCGCCAAGCAGCGGTGCTGGGTTGGGACTGCGGCCCCGCCAACAGCCTCTTGGACCTGGCGGTTCAACACTTCAGCCAGGGCGAGCGGAGCTTTGATGCCGGCGGTGCCTGGGCGGCGGAAGGCCAGGCCGATGAAGCCCTCATCACCCGTTGGCTGCAGGAGCCTTATTTCCAAAGCCAACCGCCCAAATCAACGGGCCGCGAGCTCTTTGGCGCAGCCGACCTCCAGCGGCGCCTGGAGCAGCTCAATCCGCTCCAGCCCGCTGACGCCCTGGCCACCTTGACGGCCTTCACGGCGGCGGTGGTCGCGCAGGACTTGCGGCAGGCCCCTCCGGCCCTGGAGCTGCTGGTGGCGGGGGGCGGGGCACGCAACGCCACCTTGATGCGGGAACTGCGCCGCCGCTGCCGCGGCCTACGCCTGCGGCCCCTCGCTGAGCTGGGCATTGCTGACAGCGACCGGGAGGCCCTGGCCTTTGCCCTGCTGGCCTGGTGGCACGGCCTAGGCGCCAGTGGCTCGCTGACGTCGGTGACCGGGGCCTCGCAGCCCTCTGTTCTCGGGCTCTGCGCCGAGCCACCGGGGCTCAGGCACCACCCCTGAGATCAACTTCCGTCGCGAAGGATCGGCAAGAGCCGATGCGATTTATAGGGTGAGAGGGTCCGGCCGCAGAATCCATGAGTTCCGGCAATGCCCCCGCGCTCTATGAGCGCATCCGCAGCGATCAAGACCTCACCCAGGAGCTCTTCCGGCAAGCCCTGCAGGATCCCTCAGGCACCCTCAGCCGCATCTGTGAACTGGGGCAGAGCTGGGGACTCCCGGTGAGCCGCGACGACGTCAAAGCCCACTTGGCCAGCGTCGAAGACCCCGACACCAAGCAATGGCTGCTCAAGGCCCGCGGCGGACTCTGAACGGTTGCGCTGGGGCCGGCGGTCTTCCCCCATCCAACTGAAGAACAGCCAGTAGCTCACGATCGCGAGGCCGGCGGCCACCACCAGGGCCGCCACCTGCTCGAGTCGCTTCACCATGGCGGTCGATGCAGTCAGGAACCTCCAGTCTGCAGGGCTGATCGGCCTGCAATCGGCCGGAGGGAGATGATGTCGGTACGACCCAGGGCGTCAGCCCGAACCGGCGCCCTCTACCGATACCGCCTTGCTTCGCCTCGAACGCGTCTCCAAGATCTATCCCACGGGCGAGGTGCTCCGGGATGTCACCTGGGAGGTGAAAACCGGGGACCGCATTGGCCTGGTCGGCGTCAATGGCGCCGGCAAATCCACCCAGATGCGGATCATCTCGGGGCTGGAGGAGCCCAGCAGCGGACAGGTGGTGAAGCAGGGGGAGCCCCGCATCGTCTACCTGCAGCAGGAATTCGACGTTGACCCGTCGCGGACGGTTCGGCAGGAGTTGTTCCAGGCCTTCGGCGAAGCCGCCCAGGTGCTCAACCGCCAGCGTCAGGTGGAAGAGGAGATGGGCTCCGAGCAGGCCGCCAACGACCCCGACCACCTGGACGCCCTGATCCATGAACTGGGCCGGCTGCAAAGCCGCTTTGAGGGGCTGCACGGCTACGAGCTCGACGCCCGCATCGACAAGCTGCTGCCGACCATCGGCTTCAGCCCCGAGGGGGCCGAGCAGCTCGTGGGGGATTACTCCGGGGGCTGGCAGATGCGCATCGCCCTGGGCAAGGTGCTGCTCCAGGAGCCCGATCTGCTGCTGCTGGACGAACCAACCAACCACCTGGATGTCGAGACCATCCAGTGGCTTGAGGACTATCTGATCGGCCAAACCTGCCCGCTGGTGGTGATCAGCCACGACCGAGCCTTCCTCGATCGGGTCTGCAACCAAATCGTCGAGACCGAACGCGGCGTCTCCCGCAGCTACCTGGGGAACTACAGCAACCACCTCGAGCAAAAGACCCTCGAGCGCGAAGCCGGGCAAGCCGCCTTTGAGCGGCAACAGAAGGAACTCGCGACCCAACAGGCCTACATCGATCGATTCCGCGCCAGCGCCACGCGATCCACCCAGGCCAAGAGCCGCGAAAAGTTGCTGGACAAGGTGGAGCGGATTGAGGCACCGACTGAGAGCGTCAGCGGTCCTCGTTTCCAGTTCCCGCCCGCTCCGCGCAGCGGCCGTCTGATCGCCGAGATCAAGGACCTGAGCCACAGCTATGGCGAGCAGATCCTCTTCCTAGGGGCCAATCTCGAGATTGAACGGGGGGACCGGATTGCCTTTGTCGGACCCAATGGGGCCGGCAAGTCGACGCTGCTGCGCCTGGTGATGGGCATCGAGACGCCCGACGAGGGCTCAGCCGGGCTTGGCGAGCACAACGTGATCGCCAGCTACTTCGAGCAGAACCAAGCCGAGGCGCTCGACCTGAGCAAAACGGTGATCGACACGATGTTCGAAGCCGTTCCGGACTGGACCCAAACCCAGGTGCGCTCCCTGCTGGGCAGCTTCTGCTTCAGCAATGACGCGGTCTTCAAGGAGGTGGGCAAGCTCAGCGGAGGCGAGAAGGCCCGGCTGGCCCTGGCATTGATGTTGCTGAGCCCCTGCAATCTGCTGGTGCTCGATGAGCCGACGAACCACCTGGACATCCCGGCCAAAGAGATGTTGGAAGGTGCTCTTCGGAACTACGAGGGGGCTGCTCTGGTGGTCAGCCACGACCGCTATTTCATCTCCCGCGTGGCCAACAAGATTGTCGAGATCCGCGACGGCGAATTAGTGGTCTACCGCGGTGATTATGCCT
>Ga0194024_1000283_pt1 | contig 9830 bp, 19 predicted proteins | sample IW13Sep16_MG_FD_140337 | JGI IMG/M metagenome (GOLD analysis project Ga0194024, IMG submission 140337) | Freshwater microbial communities from the Broadkill River, Lewes, Delaware, United States - IW13Sep16_MG | ecosystem: Environmental > Aquatic > Freshwater > River | place: USA: Delaware...
TGGAATGCTGTTTTCGAGTTAGGTTTAAATAATAATCAAATAGAGCTTACAGGAATACAGAAAACAATTTTTACCTTAATTAAGCCTCAAATAGAAGCAAATATTAAGCGTTTTCAAAATGGAAAAACAGCAAAAACAAAGCAAACAAAAAGCAAAACAGAAGCAAAACAGAAGCAAAATAAAAGCAAAACGGAAGCTAATAATAATTATAATAATAATATTAATTATAATATATATAGGAGCTTCGCACACTTGTCTATAAGTGAAGAAGAATTTAATAAACTCCTTCAGGACTATAAAAAAGAAGAAATAGACAGCATACTGGACCAAATAGAAAACTATGCACAAAACAAAAAATTTAAAAGTTTATTTCTAACGGCAAAAAACTGGCTTAAAAGAGACTTTAACCAGGTTAATAATGTAAAGAGTAATGACGATTTATTTAATTATGTTAAAGGTCAAATAAATGAATAATTATATAACAACTCCAGGAGACCAAACACAGTATTTATTAGACTATAAAAACGGCCGTATTCCTAAGGGGCTAAAAATAGGGGCCTATATTGACGAGCATTTAGTTTTTAAAAGAGGTCAATTGTGTATTATTTTAGGTCATGACAATGTTGGAAAGTCTTATTTTATTAATTATTATTTTCTTTGCCTGGCTTTAAAGCATGATTTAAAAATTTGTATGTATTCGGCAGAAAACCACAAAGGGAAAATATTGCGAGACCTGGTCCAAATGTATAGCGGAAAAAAATACAATGATTTAACGGATAATGAAATTTTGAAATATAGTAGTTATATTGAACAGTTCTTTTTATTTGTTAATAGCCAGGAATTGTATAAGCCAGGGGAATTATTAGAAATTTTTGAGCAAAGCGAGTGCGATATTGCTTTAATTGATCCTTATACGGCACTGGACAGGGATATGAGTTATAACGGTAATTACCAGTTTTTAAATAGCGCCAGGGAATTTACAAATAGAACTGGAATAACTTTGTATATTAATACGCATCCAATTAGTGAAAGCGGAAGGGCTGGTAATTTATACCCTAAGGGGCACGAGTGGGAAGGTCATTTAAAGCCGCCTTTGAAAAGCGACTGCGAGGGAGGAAAAGCCTTTTTAAATAGGTGCGACGATATGTTTATAATACATAGACTGGAAGCCCATAAAACTATGAAGTATTACACAATGTTACAAGTGGTAAAAGTTAAGGACATTGATAGCGGAGGAATGCATACGGATTTTAATGAGCCTATTTTGGCGGAGTTTAATAACGGCTTAGGCTTTAAGTTTAGGGGGGTGGATCCTTTACAGGATGTTAGGCCAAAACCAATTTTTAATAATAGAATTTTTTAACATGGACACTTTGAAATTTTTAAGGGCTAAAATAGATTTAGAAATAATAGCCCAAAGGATAGATAACTCACTAAATGAAATAAAACATAAAAACCCTGAACGGTTGGAGTATATTAACCCAATGACAGAAAGCATTAAACAACTGGCTAATGTTAGGGCCTTTCTGGACCAGTTGGAGTTAGAATTAAATACCAGTCGGCAAAGAAATATAGACCTGGAAACTTTAAACCTTATAAGACTCAAAGAAATTGAGGAGTTAAAAGGCAAAATAAAATATAATAATTTGGATCTTTAAAAATGATTAATTTTATAAAATGCCAAGGTGTAAAAATTGCAAGGAGAAATTCGAGGCAAAGCATTTTAACCAAAAATACTGCTTTAAGGAAATGTGCGTAAATAAGTGGGTTGAAACGGCCAAGGTACAAAACTGGAAAGTAACTAAAAAGAAACTAAAGGAAAATGTAAAAACTCGGACAGATTATGTTAAGGAGGCCCAGAAGGTTTTTAATGAGTATATAAGAAAAAGAGACATAAAAAAATTTAATACTTGTATAAGTTGCAATAAAACTTTAAGGCCTGGAAATATTGACGCTGGTCATTATTTTTCGGCTGGAGGTCATAGTAATGTTCGCTTTGATCCTATGAATGTACACGCCCAATGTTCGAGGCCTTGCAATAAAGATAAAAGTGGGGATTTATTGAATTACCAGATAGGAATACAGCAAAGGATCGGCGGATACGAATTAATTGAATTATATGCCAGGGCCTATGAGGAAAAACTTTGGACAATACCAGAACTAAAAGAAATAATTGCCCTTTACAAGAAAAAAATTAAGGAATTTTAAACTTTTTTTTATTTATCGCTTGTTATATTAAAAAGTATTGTTAATTTAGCTCCAGTTAATCAATTAAAACAAAGAAAAAATGAACAAACAAAAAACAATAAAACAAATTTTAAATGAAAACGGATTGACAGGTGCAAGAGTTTACAAAAATAATTCTTATTATGATCCGATTGAAACAGTTTACAAATCCGGATACACAAGAGGGAAAAATACTATTTATTTTTACGGCATTGATGACTATGAATTTACTTTGAAAATTGTAGAAGAATTAAATAAAAACGGACACAATGCAATGATTGGTGATCCAAATGAGATTATTTTGAAAAATGAATTGGCAGGATAAAATTGACAAACAACACACCGGTCAAACCGGATTTTTTAAACAAATAGAAGAAGAACAATTAAAACAAAGAAAAATGTTAAACGAAAATTTAAAACCAACGGGAGAAAAAGTAAAATTTGAAAACGGTAAAGTATTTTCAATTTATTCAAAAAACACAAAAAAAGGTGTTCGATACTATATTTATTCAAGAATGCAAATGAGGGCTTTTCCTATTTCTCAATTTGATATTAACAAGTATATTTTATTAGAAAATTAATAATAATGAAAAAGAACAAAGCACTGGAAAAGGAACTGCGAGAGGAGTTTAATAATTACCTGAAAAAATCGCATTTAGATGACCGAATGACCTTTATCGAATATATTACTGGCTTAGGTACTTTTAAGGGTTACAGGATCAAATTAAAAGAAGGTTTAGGGGTTAATTTATCAATTCAATTTATTAAGTCATGTTAACAAATTTTGAAGATTTTACAAATGAATTAAGCGAGGACGAGTTAAGTATTTTACCAGCGGTAATACATTCATTCAGGAGATACAAAAAAGATAGCCCAATAAAAGCCCCTGAAATAATTGAGGGCATAAATGATTATTTAACTAAAAAAGGTTATAAGTTTAAAATGACTGGTCCGAGACTTAGAAAAATGGTTAATTATATACGCTCAAACTCACTACTTCCATTAATTGCTACAAGTAAAGGATATTTTACAGATAGTTGTAAAATTACTGTTATGGATCAAATAAAAAGCCTGGAAGAAAGGGCCAGAAGTATACAAAATTGTGCTGAGGGCTTAAAAAAATTCATAGAAAACGAAAATAATTGAAAAAAAACGCTTGTTATATTAAATAGAATAATTATATTTGTTCTGTTAATCAATTAAAACAAAACAAAATGTGGAATTTAGAAGATGTAAAAAAAGCAATTCAAAGAAGAAAAGAAAATTTAAAAGCAAATTTAAAACCAACAATTAGTGTAAATGAACAAATTCGTTTTGAAGATGAGTACTGGCATGATGTTATTGAAACATTAACAAAAAAAGAAGTTTTAAATTTAGCCAAGCAAATGGGCATAATTACCCACAACGAAAACGGCAGACAAAAGTCGTTTAAATCAATAAAAAGAACAATTCTTTTTGATAAAAAAAGCGAGTGTATAAATTCATTTGGATTTAATAAATACTAAAAAAAAGGGGGGTGCGCATCCATAACGCACACAATTAATTAAAAACTAAAAAATGAAAAATCTATTTAAGGCCCTGGCCAATTTTCAAACAGAGGTTCCAGTAATTCACAAAGGAACCCAGGGGTACGGTTATTCCTACGCCGACCTTCCAACAATTTTAGAAGTAATTAAGCCTTTATTAAAAAAGCATGGATTAGGCTTCACACAGCTTTTAAATACCGAGGAGGGGGTAACTTATATTAGTACAAATATTTTCCATGTAGAAAGCGGAGAAAATATCCAGAGTAATGTAGAAATTCCAAAAGTACAACTGGCAAAAATGAACGATTACCAGGCTTTCGGTAGTGGTTGCACCTATTATCGGAGGTATGCACTTAGTGCGGCTTTGTCTTTAGTTACGGACATAGATATGGACGGAAGTGGAGAACAAATAAGAAAACCTAAAAAAGAAAGTAAACCAGAGTTATCGGTTAACCAGTTTAATAATTTAGTTGGTTATATTGTCTCAGGTAAAGAGGCAAAAGGGAAAGTTTGGACCAGTGAACTGGCTAAAGAAACTTACAACTTGTCAAAGGATCAATTAGAAACCTTAAAAACTTTATAAGATGAACGGACACGAATGGTTAATTAGGCCCTCACAACTGGGTGCCTTAATGACAAAAGGAAGAACAAAGGACAAAATTTTCGGCGACACAGCTTTAAAAGTTATTCAGGACAGTGTTTTACTTGAAAAGTATAATATCGAGCCTACGGAGGTTTATAACATTAAACTGGACAAAGGGGTGTATAATGAAAAAGCAAATATTAAACTGGCTAAGGAGGTTTTAAAATGGTCTGACGTGGATCCAGAAACGCCACAAAAGAAAAGAGTAAACAGTTATTTTATTGGAACCCCAGATATTAATACTCCGACTTTGTTGGCGGATATTAAGACGTCCTGGAGCGCTCAAACGTTCCCCTGGTTTAATGATCCAAAAAACAAAGATTACTACGCTCAATTGCAAGCGTACATGGATTTAACAGGAAAAGACGAGGCGGAGTTAGTTTATGTATTAAGTAACCACCCCGAGCATATTGTTGCGAGTGAAATTAAGAAGTTAACTTATTACTTTGCTGACAGGCCGCATTTATTTCAGGCTGGAGGTATTGAGGACCTTTGGACCTTAGCGGAAGAAAAAGCTACGGAAATAATACATAAAGAAGCTTATTACGACCACATACCAAAGGATAAAAGAATAAGAAGGTTTATTATTAAAAAAGATAATGAATTTATAAAGGAGGCTTATAATCGAATTGATGAAGCCAGGAAAATATACGATGAATTAATAAAAACAATTTAATGAAAACTTTAGCACTGGTAATAACTGTTTATTTTGTTGCCTTTGCTGTTTTACTAATAATAATTAAAATTTATAAAAAATGAAAACAACAGGAAGAATTATTAAAATCATGGAAACTCAAACTTTCGGAAACTTTAAAAAACGCGAGTTTGTAATTGAGACTTCGGATAAATATCCTCAAAAAATAATAATGCAAGTAACTAATGACAAAGTAAGCATTTTAGATAATTTACGAGTCGAGGATGTTGTAGAGTGCGGAATTAATTTAAGAGGTCGGGAGTGGACCAGTCCACAAGGAGAAGTTAAATATTTTAATTCTATTGAATGCTGGACAATGAGCCTCTTGGATCATGAAAGAAGCAACGAGGCGGCATTTAGCCCTAAAGGATATGCAAAGAAAGAGGCGGATAATATGTTTCATGAGGATATCGCCAGGAGTTATGAACCAGAGGACGAGGATCTACCTTTTTAATTTAGAGTTATGGAAATGGAAAATATAAACAATAGTACCAGGCAAAAAGTAATTGACTATTTACATGATAACGGAATGAGCGTTAATAAATTTGCTCAAGAAACAAATGTTTTACAACCGAACCTCCATGTTTTTTTAAATGGAAAAGGCTTATCGATTAAGAATATCGAGAAAATTTGGAAGTATTTTAAGGTAAAAGGGGTATAAAAAGCCCCTTTTTTTAATTTTTTTTATTTTTTTTTTAATTAATCGCTTGTTATATTAAAAAATATTGTAATTTAGCAGTGTTAAACAATTAAAACAAAGAAAAAATGGCAACATTAAGTTTAAATAAAAAATACACAGGATACTATACAAAAAGAGTTGGTAACATACAAGTTATTGTAAGTAAATACTCTAAAGGTTGGGAAGGAGTTATTCAAAAATACACTCACACAGCAAAAGATATTTTAGGAAACGATGTTGAAATGTTTGAAAATATAACGGAAAATTTCTTAGGAGAAACAAAAAAAGAAGTTTATACTCAGTTAACAAATTGGATTTTAAACAATGAATTGGAAGGATGAAATACTAAAAAGCCATAAAGGGCAAACAGGCTTTTTTAAACAAATAGAAGAAGAACAATTAAAAACTAAAACCATGAAATTGAATTTAGAGCAAATTAGCGACATGATAAAATTACAAAATAGAGTAATTGAGTCAAGATTAGAAACTCTTAAAAGATATGAAGAAATTGATATTAATGACTATCTTTTAAAGAATATCAAACATAAAATAGAAATTGGAAGAATGGCCCTATTAAGATTAAAAAAGTATAAAAGAAAATTACTTCAAATTGAACTAATGAAAATAAGTAACGAAATTACATTTTACGACTTTGGAAGATGAAAACGAACCTAACTAAAAGACAGATCCAAAGCATGGCGGACAGGATGTTGGAAAGGGCCAGAACGACCAGTTATATAATTGATCAGGAGGAAAAAACTTATTTACATTATGGTGGTAATGCTTGTTTACTCAGATATTTTAAATTAAGTCAACTTTTAAAGATACAAGTAAAAGCATATAATCGATTAAAAAATTATTCCTATAATTGTAAGAAATGAAAAAGACAATAAAAATTATTTTAGGCCTGGTTTTGACTCCAGGCTTTTTCTGTTTATACCTATTGGATAGGATCTATTTAATTCCCCTGGTACATTTAACAGCTTTGCCGATTAATCTATGGTATAAAAAGCAAAATGAAATAACAGCCAGTATAATAAGAGTCCTGGCAATTAGTTTGTTTAATTTATTTATTTATTGGTTAATATGAAAAAAGAGTTTAAGGTCCTTGATTATGTTTATGAAATTGAAATAGATTTAGTAAAAGAAAACCCAGATAACCCCAGGACAATAACCGAGAAGGAATTTAAAAAACTAAAAAAGAATTTACAGAAATTTCCAGAAATGCTTAAAAAACGACCTGTAATCGTTGTTAGCGATGAAAGTGGGGGTTTTATAGTCTTGGGAGGTAATATGCGCTTACAGGGCTTAAAAAGGCTAAAATACGACAAAATTCCAGTAGGTATTGCGGACAATTGGACCGAAGAACAAAAGGCGGAGTTTGTGGTCCTGGATAATGCCAGTTTCGGAAAGTGGGATTTTGACGTTTTAGGTAATTTGTACGACATTGAACAGTTAAGCGAGTTAGGGGTTGAGGTTCCAACAATAAAAAACACTGAGTTATTGAGCGACTTGGAATATAATCCTGTTTACTATGAGCCTATTAATACGCCTAACATAGACCTAAAAAAGTGCATTGATTTTACCAAGTTTAACCAAAAAATAAAAGCACTGGAGGAGTTTAATTTAACTCAAGAGCAAAAGGAAACATTAAAACTTTTTGCATATAGATTTTTAAAAATAGACTTCGAGAGTGTTGCTAATTATTATTATTTTAATGCAAGTGAAGAAGAACAAAAAGCAATTGAGCGGCTTCGGTTGGTCCTTGTGGAAAATGGTGCGGAGGGCTTTATTCAGGACGACTTATTAAAAATAACAGGAATTACGGACACTTATATCGATTTTTAAATGGAAAGTATAGATATTTTCATTCCGAGTTATAAAAGGGCTAAAAACAACAAAACGGCCAAATATTTTATTAAAATCGGTTATGATCCAAAAAAAATTCATGTAATATTAGACAGTGAGGCAGACGATTTTAAAGAATACGAGGAAGTATGTGCAAAAATGGGGGTTAATTTGCACGTTTTTGACATGGAGGAGGCCAGGAATACTTACGATTTTATTCATAGGCCCCAAAAAACTAAACGGACAGTTGGAATTGCCAGAAATATGTTTCAAGACATAGCAAAAAAAAATAATATAGAGTTTTTTGTTGTTATAGATGACGATACAAACGGTTTTGAAATTAGACCTTTCGGGGTTTATCATTGTATCGCCAAATTGGATCTAATAAACAGTGTATTTTTAGCAATAAAAGAATTTATGGTTAAAAGGCAAATAGGTTGTTTTGGTATAAGCCAAACTGGAGATATGTTTGCCAGGACCAATAAAAACCTAATAAGAAGGAAAATAATGAATACAACTTTTTATTTAATGCCTTTAATGTATAAAGGAGAAAAAGGTTTTCTGGATGAGGATACTTGTATGTTTTCCAACATGATGAATGAGGGGTATTTTGCTGTAAGTTTAGCCAGTGGCCTGGTATTAAAACAAACCAGTTCGGCTTTAGCCAAAGGAGGCCTAACGGAACTTTATAGAGAAAGTAAATTACTGGTTAAAAGCTTAAATACTCCTATTATGTTCCCGAGTAGTTGTATTGCTGAAAAACAAAAGAGAAATGGTAACAGATTACACCACAAAATAAATTACAGGTATTTAATGCCCTGTATTATAAAAGGCAAAAGAAATAATATCGCCTGGAATACATACCCCGAGGACATTCCGTTTAGTAATGAACCTTTAAACAGAAAAATGTAATTTTGTAATATGACAAAAACGGACATAAATAAAAAAGCTATGCTGGAGGCTATGGAAAAGGCCCTGGGGGTTGTTACAACGGCTTGTAAGCGTGTAGGAATAAGCCGAGACACTTATTATAGGTGGTATAATCAGGATGAAAAATTTAGAAAGGCAATTGATGACCTGGAAAATGTTGCCCTGGATTTTGCCGAGTCAAAATTACATGAACAAATAAATGATAATAATACAGCGGCTACGATTTTCTATTTGAAAACCAAAGGAAAAAAGAGGGGTTATGTAGAAAGGACCGAACACGATATAAGCAATAAAAGGCCAGATTTAAGTGAGTTAAGCACCCAAGATATTATAAGCCTTTTAAATGAATGAAAAAAGGGAACTATTAAAGGAAATATTACGCTTTGAATTAGCCCAAAGAGACTTTTGGAGGTTCTGTTTATTATATGACAAAGAATTTTTTAGTAAAAGGATCTTTTTAAAAGAAGTTGCGGAGGCCTTCCAAAAAATACACAATAGAGAAATAAATAGTTTGTGCGTGTCAATGCCTCCCAGAGCTGGTAAAAGTTACATTACTTCTTTGTTTTGTGCCTGGATTATAGGAAAAAACCCTACGGAAAGTGTAATGCGGAACACTTGTACGGCCTCCTTATATGTTAAATTTTCTTATGATGTTCGGGCAATAGTTAAGAGCGACACCTTTAGAAATGTTTTTCCTGGTATAGTGTTAAGCGATGACAAAGCGAATTTAAGTGGTTGGAATACTAACAAGGCCAAACAGGTAAGCTATTTTGGTGCTGGAGTTGGAGGTACTATTATCGGCTTCGGGGCTTCTTTGGTTGCTATTACAGACGACCTTTATAGAGGTATTGACGATGCATTGAGCGACACAATAAATGACCGAATTATACAGTGGAAAGAAGCGACTCACGACTCCAGGTTTGAGAAAGGATGCGCCAGGATTGATATCGGCACCAGGTGGAGTATTAACGATGTTATTGGAAGGAATACAGAACAAAAAATTTACCAGGAAATGATAATAATACCAGCCCTGGATCAAGAAGGTAATACCTTTTGTAGTGAGGTAATGACAACCGAGGAATACTTAAACAAAAAGCAAAGGACCGAGCCAAGTATCTGGGAGGCCGAGTATATGCAAAGCCCAGTAGATATTAAAGGAAGGCTATTTAATAATTTAAAGTTCTATGACACTTTACCAGAGTTGGAAGGTTGTATCGCTTATGTAGATGTTGCGGACCAGGGAAAAGATTATACGGCCTGTGCGGTACTGGGAATAAGTGGTAA
>Ga0194024_1000286_pt1 | contig 9767 bp, 17 predicted proteins | sample IW13Sep16_MG_FD_140337 | JGI IMG/M metagenome (GOLD analysis project Ga0194024, IMG submission 140337) | Freshwater microbial communities from the Broadkill River, Lewes, Delaware, United States - IW13Sep16_MG | ecosystem: Environmental > Aquatic > Freshwater > River | place: USA: Delaware...
CTTGGTTGGGTCTGCTGTGATACCACTGCTTGATGTGCCGTCAAGTTTGTCGCCATTCCACTCACTTCTTGGAACGGCAATGTCAGCACCGCCGTTTGATACTGTGCAGTTATAGATTGGAGCACCATCCACCCACACGCCACTGTCTTCAAACCAAAAGCCATCGCCTGCCTCGTTGAACATTCCAAATCTTTTGCGGATGCCTTCCACGGGGGTTCCAAGCGTGACAGCGAAACTCACCGTGCTGGTCCTTCCTGGAATGTATCGTTGTGCGAGAAGAGTTTGCCTAATGACCTTGTCGCCATTATCCCCATTGATGCTCATCAGCACTTGACTGCTGGTTGGTGCGTGGGTGGCACTACCTGTGCCTGTTACATCAGTTTCCCATACATCTGTTTCAGTTCCGAACTGGAATGTGTTGAAGAACACAGTCTCATAAGGACTGACTTTTGATCTACCCTTTGAGGTTAGGTTGCCGTCATCACCTGGACCAGTGGCAGTTTTAACACGCAGGACAGGTTGTCCTGATGCATTGTAATCCATTGCCATTTCTAAACTGTTTGTGTTAGGCTCTGAACTGTGTACGTAGTTAGTGCTGTTTGGATTTAGATTAGGCATTAGGTCCAAGGTCTCCCTACAACAAGGGATCCTGTGTTTTCATCATCATCTGGATTAGGGCTATTGCCTTCATAAGGGTTAGGTATTTGTGTAGCATCTAGAGTATACCTATCATTAGCACCTGATCCAATATTAGCAACACTATCTGCTAATCTTTTCACACTGGCTATTCTCAACTTGCGATTCTGTCTTACTTCTTTGGTGTTGGTTGATGTTAGGTTCTTTTTATCGTCAATACAGATAATAGTATCGCCATCCTCTATGTGATCAGAAATAGTATCACTTCCGTTGTTAACATCAGTAATGCTTGTGTCACGCTCAAGTGCTATGTCATAGTCATTGCCTGTTAGCACCCCAAGTGTAGGATCTTCATCAGCAACTATAGCAGTGATGATACTCAATATGTTGCCTGTGTCATCTACTGTAACTGTTCCACGCTTGCCTGTGAGTCCTCTATAGTTGAGAGTGATGTTTGCCATTATTCATATCCTCTCGGGTCTTTTATTCTAATATCTGCAGGGTGCTTCGGTGCATTAGGACCGCCGCCTACATCTGTTGTCACTGCACTAACAGGCGCTGTTGCAGGGTTAGGTGCATTGCTCAATGGTGAGTCCGATGGGTTATCCAACATGGCCATTATCTGTTTGAATCTGCTGATAGGTTCACTTGTATCAACGGCCGCAATTTGCGGTTGTGGTTGTTCGTCGTCGTCAAGCATGTCTAATACTGCTCTGATAATATCTTGTGCTCGCATCTGTTTCTCCGTTGTAGTATTTAGCATAAGTATCGTACGAAAGGATAACGTATGAACATTAAAAAAATATTTTGGGCCAGTTGCGGCTTTGTATTGTTGGGTATTGCATATCTTGGAGTAATACTACCAGGACTACCTTGGAGTATCTTTGTTGTAATGGCAGCATATTGTTTTGCAAAGAGTTCAGAACGTATGCATAACTGGTTGTACAGCCACAAACTGTTTGGTCCATTTTTGACAAACTGGAGCGAAAAGAAAGTGTTTCCATTGAAGTTAAAATACTTTATGATTGCTACTATGGCAACAACTGTAGCATTTACTTATTTTGCAACAGGCAACGATAAGGCTGCTTTATGGACTGGCGGCTTTATGATTCTTGTTGCTGTCTATTGTTGGAGGTATCCAAGCACTGTAGAAGAGTATGATAGACGCAAGGCTGCTGGAGAAAAGATAGCCTGGTTCAAATAAAAAAATGGTAGAGGGTGATCAATCCTCTACCAAGTTGGTGTTTACTTGTGGTTCCAGATGGCCCATAGTACCCACACCGCAATCAAGCCCATGATTCCTTCTGAACCAAGTGAACCTAACATTGCTGTTACGTTTGCAACTACACTCATGTCTGGCATAAATGGCATGTTGCCTAGTCCTAAAACTTCTAGGATGATTGCTAAAGCTGCAACACTTACACCAACTTCCGCTAGTGCGCCTGCCCATGCTTTTACTTTATTAAGCATTTCCATAACGAAATACCTCCTTCTTGTCTACGGTTTAGAAACCGTGTAGTATTTAAATCTACCACTACATCATATAAAAACCCAAGTAAACCGTTATACTATATGTTAACTTCAAAAAAACATAAATATTTTCCAGTTAACAGAGCATATAATGATAGACCAAACCCCATTTCGGCAAAAAATACACCAGCTGCAAGACGAAGGAAAGTATAGAGTTTTCAACGATATAGTCAGAGAGCGTGGCGACTTTCCTAAAGCAATTTGGTATGGAAAATATGCAATCAAAACTATTGTTAACTGGTGCAGCAATGATTATTTAGGAATGGGACAAAATAAAACAGTGATAGATGCTATGCATACAGCATTGGATCAGACAGGTGCTGGTTCAGGAGGAACTCGTAATATTGGAGGAACATCTCACTATCATGTAGCACTAGAAGCTGAACTTGCCAGGTTACATGGTAAACCTCAGGCTCTACTTTTTTCTAGTGCTTATGTCGCAAATGAATGGAGTCTAATTGCCCTAAGCCAGATCATTCCCAACATTGTGTTTTTGAGTGATTCAAAAAATCACGCAAGCCTCATACAGGGTATCCGCCACAGTGGTGCTGACAAAACTATATGGCAGCACAATGATATGGAGCAGTTAGAGCAACAACTGGAGCAAAGTTCCGCCAGGAATCAAGTCCCTTGCATTGTATTCGAGTCTGTGTATAGCATGGACGGCGATGTGTCTCCAGTTGAAGCCATTTGCGATCTTGCTGATCGTTACGGAGCAATAACCTATATTGATGAAGTTCATGCGGTAGGATTGTATGGAGAGCATGGAGCAGGGTATCTAGAAAAACTAGGTATTCAAGATAGGGTTGACATTGTAAACGGAACGCTCGGCAAGGCTTATGGCGTCACGGGTGGCTACGTTGCAGGAGATGGGGTTGTCATAGACGCTATCCGAAGCGTGGCTAGTGGATTTATTTTTACAACTTCACTATCACCTGTGCTTTGTGCTGGAGCGTTGGCCAGTATAAAGTTTTTAAAAGATCACAACGAACTCCGTGTCAAGCATCAGGCCGTTGCAGCTAAGTTCAAACGTAAACTGCAAGAGGCTGGCGTGGAGGTGTTAGATAAAGCCTGTACTCATATCATACCCGTGATGGTTCGTGACGCCAAACGCTGTAAAGCAATCTCAGATAGGTTATTAGATGAACACGGGATCTATGTGCAACCTATCAACTACCCTACGGTTGCTGTTGGTGAGGAGCGTCTCCGTTTTGCTCCTACTCCACTCCACACAGATGCTATGATAGAAGAATGTGTGCAAGCTGTAAAGGAAACTATAAATGCATTACACGATTGATCCTTGTACACCATTTTTATTAGATCCTATTAAAGTAGGCGGATCAGAAGCAATCGAGATCGCAAATAAAACATGGCGAGACGGCGAAAAGTTATATTTGGGTAAAGTGCCTAAAGAGTTATTAAGTTTTGATAATGATGGAGAAATAATAAGTCAAACTGACGCATACTTCCATAAAAAGAAATACGCAAGCAACATTGATGACTTACCAGAAGTTGACAGAGGGCTCGATCCTGATATGGAGTTATTTGCCAAGTTTGTTTGGCTTTTCAATGAACATAGAAACAAAGGATTTTACAATCCAATAGGTGTACATTACAATCCGAGAGCTCAAACCCATGTAATACACCCGGGCGGGTGTAGAAACAAAGTTCTAAAGTTGTTTCATGAAGGTCCAATATATAGCATTTACTTTACAACAAACAACTATTTTGAACCATGGCTTACTGATTTGACACCCGTAACCATTGAACAGTTTAATAATCAACACCCCGGCACACTGGTTTTGGTTCCTGATCATGGAGCACTTATCCCTCATTTTTTAGTTGATACCAACATTATCCCAGATGGCATTATTACATGGCACAAAAAAATACAATCAAGATTAGAATCTTTGAGTATCAAAACAAATGTAAGGTTACGTTGGCTTGAGCCTTGGGTTAGAAAAAATGCAAATGTAGAAATAGAATGCACAGATCAAGCAGAAGATATTGATCATGTAAAAGCATTGGTACATATATTAAGTGGATTAGAATATACAAGTGATACTATAACAGTGAGAAATAAATGAATCTTGAAAGAGTAGTACTAGAAGTATTTGGAGGGTGTAACTATACTTGTGATATGTGTCCTCAAAGCACTGGCCGAGGCAAAAACTGGACTCGCAAAATGCCATTGGATCTATTTGAAAGAATACTAGATGAGATTACACCCAAGTACGGAAAGCCAGTAATCAATCTAGAAGGCTCTGGCGAGCCAACAATGGCCAAAGACCTACCCAAGTATATTGAAGCATGTACCAAAAGAGACTTGCCCAGCTTTATGTATTGCAACGGCACATTCATGCGTGGCAAGTTCATGCGTGATTGTATTGATGCAGGCTTGGACTTTGTAAGGTTTAGCTGTATAGGTTATACACCAGAGTTGTACAAAAAATGGATGAGTCAAGACAGATTTGATTATGTGAGAAACAATGCTATTGAAACACAACTTTACATTCAACAGAGCGATAGCAACTGTCAAGTAAGCAGTTACCATCTTGTGTTGGACAACACCCAAATAGATTACGAAGTAGAACAGTATCGCAAAAACTGGATTGATCCTGTAGGTTGTACAGGATACATTTGGAAAATGCACAATTGGAGCGGCAACTGGGATCCTACATATGCAAGAGAGCCTAAACCCAAACGAAGCTGTGGTAGACCTTTTGCACCCGAGCTAACTGTAAGGGCAGGAGGTATAAACGGAATGCAAGGTGCTGTTACACCCTGTTGTCAAACCATGGGTCCACCCAATGAAGATAAGAGTGTGCTAGGACATTTTCAAAGACAAACATTTGATGAAATTTGGTACGGTGAAGAATACAACAATCTTCGCAAAGCACATGAGATGGGAGATTGGCCTGACTATTGCAAAGACTGTGACTTTCTTTATGAAGATCCTGAAGTCTTAGTGTGGAGCAATGATCCTGCTGCTAGTGTAGATTACATGTTAGGCACAAAGTTTAGTTTAGCAGATTACAAACCCAACCATTGATTCCAACTAGGATGCCTTACTTGAATAGGTAGTTGTTTACGTTTACGAACCAACTCGTAATATCCAGGAGCATAGGGTGCATAACGAGGACGCCATTGAGGACCAGTTTTGTTACCTTTGGCCCAGTTACAAGTCTTACACGCAGTTATACAGTTTGTCCAGTTGGTGCGACCACCTTTGCTAATAGGCTGCACATGATCCATTGTTAGTTCGCTTTTGATTTGTGGATTTCCACAGTAACCGCACTCATACAAATCCCGCAAGTACAAGTTAGATTTACTAAAGCGTGGCTTGCGGGTTTTGTGCATAAACTCCTTCAACATGATCACCGCGGGGACCCGCGTTTCCCAACTGGGTGACCGGACCAGCCAATCATCATACCATTCAAGTACATTGCACTTGTCATGGTACATATACATCACAGCTTCTTTCCACTGCACTATTGATAAGGGTAAAAACGATACGGGTGCGCCGTCGGCATTCAGTACTAAAGTGTCGCTCATGTCAATATTTATGTTTCATTTATTTCCTGTGGAACGCAAACGGCTTGCATACCATTTGGAAAGTATCCACCTTGCCCACCAACATCTTGACTGAGTATTTCTCTTGCTTTAAAGCATTCAAACATATCAGGAAAGGTATGGCCAGGACCATATGCATTCACAGCATATACATCATTTCCTTGTATCATAATATAGACCAATGTCCAAACTATGTTCACGCTTTATCACCTTTTTTTACTTCGCCCTGGTATTCTTCTAGTATCTCATTTATTTTATCTTCTTGCAAACAATTCACTGCCATTATTGGCATAGGTTTCTTGTATTCCATAACTAGTTTTTGAATATACTTTTTTTGATCTTCTTTGTTGTAAACACTGGCCATACACTCATCTCTAGTATCAAATGTAGGATCTGTAAAAATGTAAACATCACCTGCCATGGTTTGAAACAACACTACTATTAACCACTTCATCCCTTTTCTCCCTCTTTAGTCTCTTCATCCCAAGGCTGTTTACCCCCATAGGGTGCAAAGTCTCTGCCTGACTGCATTAGACACGCTATACCATCGCCGTAGATGTTGATAATACTGTAGGTTCCTGTTTCTTGATTAACAAAGAAAAACATACCGCCAGTAAATGGTTGTCCATTACTTGTACTAAACTGGACACCTGTACCTGAAAACAACATACCTTCTTTGTATTTTTTAGGAGTGTCCATTACATCTTCCCACGGTCCGCAGAACTGTGTTGTAATAAACATCTTATCTTGTGACTGGCTGTTTGCCGGGGGCACCAATACAAGTAACCCCAACGCAAATGCCAGGGCTGACCTAAACATAGTGCTCTCTCCTACAAATACTGGTCGAAAAGCATTTTGCTTGCCATTTCGACACAGGCATCGTATATTACATGGTTTTCAGCATCAAACAGCATTGTAGCAGGAATATTATCATGTGTCAACCAAACACCTTGATCTATTTCTCTTTGCAGTTGTCCTGGACCCCAAGCACTGTGTCCTGCAAACATCTTGAAACCTTTTGGCAACTCTCCACTGCACATTTTGTGTATCATAAAGTCATCGCTGCTAACTGCAACTCCGGGTCTCACTGGCATACTGTTACTACTGCTGAACTCATCTGTGTGTATCATTATCAAGCCTCTTGGATTAACAGGGCCACCTACATTGATTTCTATACTGCCTGCTGCGAACTTCAAGTTGTGTTCCAGCAGTACCTGTTGCAAATATCTACCTGTGCCTTTGTTTAACACCAAGCCTGCGTTTCCATTTTTGTGTGACTCAAAAATATAAACCACGCTGTTTTGCCATTGTGGTATACTGTTTTGTTTTCTATGGATTAGTATACTGCCTGGTGATATCATGACCAATCGGGTGTCCTGCCTCCGTATTTTTTGCCTTTTAGTGTTCTCTGTCCAATTTTTTCTTGCTTGCCATCACCGTCGATATCAGTGACAACCTTGCTGTCTCTTGCCTTGTAGCCTTGACTTTTACAACTGCTGAGGAAACTGTTGCTCATTTTGTGAGCAGGCGTGTTCTTGCAATAGTTCTTGTCAGGTTTTGCTTCTGTAATATCTTTGATTTTCATACAGTATTTATATCTTCAACCGCAGGAATCGCAAAGGTTAGGGCACGCCTTGTGCCTTTGGTCGTGCGCAGTTTTATTTCTCCTGAACGTTCATGATATTCTATTTTGGTTATTACAGCTGGTTGTCGTTGCTTTCCTACCAATATGGTTTGACCTATTTCTAAATCTATTGTAAGACGTGTTAGGTTACTCATTGTTGTTCACCTCCGATTGTATAATATTTATATCCATGTAAATACACCATGAGCGGATTTTTTTCAAGACAACTACTACACTCTCCGTGGCCTTGGCGTGTACAGTGTGATCGTAGAGGCTACATCTACGACCTAATGGATCGTCGTGTTGCCACCATACCCAAAGCAGGTGAATGTGATTACCCTACACGCTGTGCAAATCTCGCAGTGATAGTGAACGCACCAGAACTGTTGGATAGATTGATTGCACATGTGGCACAGTTGGAAAGCATGGGCGTGAAACCGCATCCTGATACCATAGCTCTGCTGAACCGTTGTAGACCGGGTGCACGGCCAATCAAGCCCGAGTTTGGCTCAACCGACGAATCCGACTCCTCATAAAGTCCAGTCGTCGTTTGTAGTCCAGTCCCAGTGCTCTAGTATGACGGTATTCACTGACGCTACAACGCTGCAACAGGGGATCTCCTACCAGCTGTTGCAACCAATAGTTGGTGTGTACTGCACTCCGTGCAAAAGCAGTTTGTCGTATCAACTCCCCAGGATCCCAACGGCTCAGTGCATAAACACTGGCTGTGACATCTCGTCTATCAATGTTCACTGGCACACTAAAACCTGCACTGTAACCTGTATGATCCATCCACAGTCTGCCTTCTCTCCAAGGTATATCTGGTTTGCCACCAATGGTGAGTATGCCTCGCAAATGCGGTGTGCTGGTCACATGTTCTGGAATGCCCATAGCACCTGGTTTGTAGTCACGCAAGTCCCAACTGCATGAATCTCCGCCTCGCCAGTACAGCCGCTCACAGAAATCTCTATTGGCGGGTTCAGCTATGATGTGTACACAAACATCAGGTCTCACAGGTGCATCCACATAAACTGATTCAGTCAAGTTTTGCAGCGCAGGCACATAATCCTGAACTCGCACACTTGGACGCTCTGAGCCGATCCTGTTTACCCAATATTCATAACCATCCTCAGCCACAGGATCCACCATAACAGTGAGTGGAACATCTCTAGGTGTATTGCCGGTCACATGTTCTGACCAATACCATTCTGATAGATCTTTGTAGTGTATAACTGCGCTCATCCAGTATTTAATCCAGCACGAAGTGTCCAAAAAATTTTTTGGTACGGTACAGAAAATAGGATAAGGCCCCGCTGTACAGTTTGAGCACACAGTGTACACTGCAACAGATCACAACACACACAGTAACGGCCCCGCTGTAGGTATCGACAAAAACACAACACGATCATACAGTATAGTATAAACAAACACATATACTAAAGGCCCCGCTGTAGGATTCGCAATAAATATTTTATGCACGAAATTCATATTAGAGATTATCCTATTGGGATAGGTAATACTATACAACGCATATTGAAAGCAGACTATACACTTACTGGATACTATGAGAACGGTGAGCTGATATGGAGTTTGAGAATATACGGCAAGACTGATAAAACCATTGAACTGCTGTGTATAGCACTGAGTGAATACCGTGTGTAGAGTATAGATGCAAGTAGAGAATTGCAATAAGGGTAGAGAATAGTGCAATACTTGCAATAAGGGCAGAAATAGAGCAATACTTGCAATAAGGGATAGAAAAGTATTCAAACTATGCCTCTCTGCCCCTCATCCAAAGGTTTAAAAAACCTGTACAAATCTTTGAGATCATTAGAAAAAATCACTTCGATCGTGTCATACGGTGGCTAACGACACGTCATACGGCCCCTAACGACTGGTCATACGGTGGCTAACGACAGGTCATGCGGTGGTTAACGGAGGTTTAACTTCACGATATAACGGATTGATTCTTAAGAGAAAAATCACTTTTGAGATTCTTTACTTGCTCGACAAAGCATCACGTCGACTATACACTGTAAGTCATTGAAAAGATTGAACTTTTTCCTCACACACTAGTATACACTATACACTACTACACTTATACACTACAGTTAAAGCGATATATCAACTTCGTCAGATAAGTCTTTGATTTCATTAGAGAAATCAAATCCTGTTTTGTATTCAATGACTTAGTGTGTGTAGTTGCAGTATAGGATGAGGTCACTGGTGGTGTGTGGAGGTGGTTGGGGTGGGAAGGGCGATAAGAGGCCATAAGAGGATTTTTGGAGAAAAGGTTTAACGTTAAACCATTGTCGGGCAGATAGTTTAACGTTAAACCATTTTGGGAGGTCCCGTTTAATACTAAACCATTTTTTTCGGAAGGTTTAATGCTAAATGGTTTAAC
>Ga0194024_1000287_pt1 | contig 9761 bp, 10 predicted proteins | sample IW13Sep16_MG_FD_140337 | JGI IMG/M metagenome (GOLD analysis project Ga0194024, IMG submission 140337) | Freshwater microbial communities from the Broadkill River, Lewes, Delaware, United States - IW13Sep16_MG | ecosystem: Environmental > Aquatic > Freshwater > River | place: USA: Delaware...
AAACTGCTCAAATGTTTCAGCCAAGCAAATCTCACTTGGCAGCAAAAGGTAGGGATCATCTTCTGTCCTGTCTGATATGTCAATTCGCATCAGCTCAGGCTGATCACGAACCTCAATCATCAAATTAGGACCAAGACGCACGTCAAGGCTTGCAGGGTTTAGCAGATCTTGAGAAAACGGCCAAACCATTTGAGACGCTTCACAAAAACTGCGAATCTCCCAATCAGCCAAAACGGTCATGCAGCTTTGCTCCAAAGATTGCCTTCCGCAATGCGTCGTCGCTTTAATCCAGCTTCAAAATGACTGCCAGGATTGCGATACAAAAGCATCGCATTGGGAACTTGACCCCACGCTTTCGACGCAAGCGTTCGGCTAATAGTACCAAAGCCACTGCCGTTGTAAAAATAAGCTCCCAAGTTGAAAGCAAATGAAATCAATGCTGACTGTTGATTGACGTTCATTTCGTCCCAGTAAGGCACAGACTCTCCAAGGATGTCAGCTATGCGTTCAATTTCCATCAACAACATTTCTTCTGCACGCTTCTGAGAGATGTTATCGCCTAGCTTTACCTTGCTGCCGTTTGGGTAACGAGTATTTCCATACCCAATTGTCGGCACTCCAGCAGGACATAAATACGCGCTTAAATGACAGCCTTCAAATTCTTTGATCAGCTGCACCGCAGGACCATAATCTTTGCTGTTAACAGCTGAAGACCATGTGTTATACCAGTTTTGATCACGGCTAAATACATCAGGAGCAACCTTTAAAATTTGCGCCTCAAGCTCCTGCAAGGCTGCATTTTGATGCGGCAATGCACGGTAATACCGAAAAAGGTCAGTCAGTCGAATTGAACTTTTGCTCATGCCAAGGTGCGCGAATGTGTAAGTCATCAAGACGTATTGGCGGCAAAGTCGCTTTAGGTTGCGAACGATGCCATTCTTGCTCAGCTTGATCGAGCTTATGTTTCAACGTTGCATGAAATTTTTTGCGTTGAACCGCTCGCTGCACAGCATCCCATTGCGAACGAGTGCTAAACCTTACGATCCAGCGACCATCCAAAGGGATCAGCTCTTTTTTGCTTTCAATGCCCGCAGCGCGGTAAACACAAGCTGAATCACTGAATTGTCCTTCAGCTTGCTCATGCCGATAAGCTCAGATGCCGCTGCCACGACAACCCAAAAAGCAGGGTGAGCAAGAATTTGTTCGACGTGCATGATCGAAGTGCTTTGATTCAATCCTAATGCTATTGGCTGACTTTGCCTTCAAGTGCAGTGAGCCTTACGTCATGACTATTTAGTTTTGAGTACATCTCACGTCGATCTTCTTTCATGTCTTGATGCAGCTCTTCAAGCTTGCCAGCGATGCTCTCTACTGCCATCGTCAGCCTGATAACGGCTTCGCGTGATTCACTATTGCGCCTGCTAAAACCTGTTGCTGAGACTCCAGCAATACCAATTGAAGCGCCAACGACGGCTGCGATAATCTCAACCACGTTCTTGGCGCTCTTGTCAGACTTATTTTAATGGGTCTGGCCTTCCAGCCAATATCAACAATGCACGCTTGTAGTACATGCAATTAGTCTTGCCAGCCTTCTCAAGAGCTATCTTGACTTTCAACCAATTAGCTCTTGTTTCGGCGTCCATTACTTTCCTTGACCACGTCGCATCTTTCTATTGTGGCTAGGTTTTGAATGTTGACCGTTACCTTGACGGGTTTTCTTAGGTTTTCCCTCGACAAAAGTTTGGCCGTTTAGGCTTTTAGGTTTAGCCATCAGTCGTTATCGCAAAGCTCAGATAGCGGTGCGCTTGCGTACTGCTGAAACAAGCCGGTGTATGTGTGACAAAAAGGATGGTCAGGATTATCTCGGCCTTCATGCACATACAAAGCCTCCAACCATTTAACGCGGTTGTTCATCGCTTCGGTGTCTTGCGCACCTGGCTTTGAAGGAATCATTGGATCAGGTCGATTCATTTGCGTCGATTATCAGAAGCAATAGAAAGGAGCGCAAACCCCATTAGGAGTAGCGCTCCGGTTGCAACACCTGCGGCAAAAGTCACCAAGGCGTACCAGAGGCTTTTGATGGTGCGCGCTTTTCGTCAAGCTGTTGTTGAAGTGCAGCTTGGATTTCAGTGACTTTTTCGTCACCGCCAAGTGCTTCCTTTACCCAGCCGACGACTTGCTCTTCTTGGAGATTATCGAAAGGAATCAGGTTGTCAGGACGCTCAAAACCTACGCTGCCGTAAGCACCGGAAGAATAGGTGCCGTCTTCAGCGTTGACGGTGTAGTGAGCAGTGAAGACAAAACCATCAGAGGTTTCACGCTCTAGGTTTGCGATTGCCCAAGTGAAGGTAGTGGCCATGAGAAAAAATGCCTTGTTAGCAGTGTATTAGAAAATAGCTACACGTGCCTAGCAAACTCCTTGTGGTGAGTGTCCCTAGCCCAAGTGGCAGCGTCGCAGGCATCGTCAAAACTGCGAAAGCGTCGATACAGCACATTACGCCCATTTAACGCAACTCTTGCAAACCAACACCTATCCTTGGCGCACCATCTAACGCCTTTTGCTCCCGAAGTGTTTGACGTGGGGCGTTTTGCGTTTAATCGATTTTGCGAATTAGTTGCTAAACGCAGATTCTCCCATCTGTTGTCTGACTTGTTTCCATTTATGTGATCTATTTGGTAGCCGCCAGGATCTTGCCCGGTCATTAACAACCAAGCAAGTCTGTGACATCTGTATTGTTTTTTATTGAGAAAAACAACCCGATAGCCCTTTGCGTTGATACCTCCTGCGCTATCTCCGCATTTATATCTACGCCCAATCGATTGATTCCATGAAAAGTCGCCAGTTTTTGGGTCGTATGAAAGCAACTTACGTACCTGATCAACAGGCGGCAAGGGCTTAGATTTAGTCATCAGCTCAATTGGGTGAGTTGGTCATGGCTCAGGAGTCCTACCTCGCTGAGCCAAACCATTCTATTTGCTTTATGACACGGGGCGGTTAACGCGCTATGCGTTTTAGTGAGTAGGGTTACTAGGCCTCAAGGGCTGCAACTTTCGCTTCGAGGGTTTCGATGCGCTCCATTGCTTCCTGCAGCGCCTTGACTGCCTTCATGTAGAGCACCGAATAGTTGACGCTCTTGGTGACGGTGCCAAGGTCGTTACCGTCTTCGTCGCGGTCAGTAGATTCAGTGACAAGACCAGGCGATACGGTTTCAATTTCTTGAGCGACAACACCGATTTGAGTATGTGTTTGCCCTTCGATAAAGTTGTAATTACGAACCTGAATGGCTTTTAGGTCATCCCATTGGGAGTTGGCGTCAACGATGTTCTCCTTCAGCTTGATGTCGGAGATAGCGCCGTAGGAGTTGTTGGTGTTTTGTACGTCGCCGTTTGTAAATACATAGAACGAGGCTGCGCCACCCGAAGTAGTGCCACTGGCGGAGTATAAGCCTTGAATAAATACAACCGACGTTCCTGCTGAGGTTGCGTTTCTAAGGGTAAGGCTGGGGTTACCAGAGTCTGCATAAGATGAGATTGTGCCAGTATTCTGAATCCTCATCCGCTCCGTCGGGCTGCTCGCTCCTGACGCGGTGGTGGAGAACACTAATCTTCCCGGCATGTCGTTAGCGCCAGGGGTGCCGTCTACGTAAGCAGCAATACGTGCGCCGTGGGACAAAAGATCTGTGCCGTCGCCGCCACTAAAGTTGATTAGTCCTAAGAAGTCCCCGTCTTGAACAACTGTGCTTGAACCGTTAGATGTGCCACGTGTCTTTGCAAAATTTAAGCTAGGCCCGCTTGAATCGTTGGAATTTAAGACTGCGCTAATTGCAGCTTTAGTATAAGAAGTGCCTTCAAGTAAAAGAGAAGTATTGTCTCCATAACCAACGGCGCGGCTACTAGACGTGCCAACTAACAACCTGCCCGAGGTGTCGATTACAACTCGATCACTGCTGTTAGAAATAAACTTAAATTGGTTTGATCCAGTAAGTTCAAAGATGCCTGAACCGGTTGAATTGCCAACATAAAAATTGTTGCCTGCTGTCGTATTCTGAATTTGCAAGTAGGAAGTACCTGCTGCCGATAAATGCAATAAATTAGTAGGACTCGCCGTGCCGATGCCGACTTTGCCATCGTTTTTGATGGTCATCCGCTCCGTCGGGGTGCTCGCTCCGTCGGCGGTGGTAGCGAATACGAGGCGGCCTGGCATGTCGCCAGCGCCAGGGGTACCGTCTACTTCCGCATAAATTTCGGCTGCATTCCTCATTGCAGTACCGTCAGCACCCATAAAGGTAATAAGACCTAAATCATTGCCACTGCTAACTAATCCAAACGAAGTGTCTGCAGAGGATGCAAGGTTAATTTGTGGTGCGCCGCCACCTGTTCTAGTTAGTGATAAAGAAGAATTAGCGTGTCCATCGCCTTCAATTTGAACGCGATTATTAACTGAGCCAAACATTGCACGACTCGTAGACGTGCCAACTAACAGCCTGCCCGAGCTGTCGATGCGGGCGCGTTCAGAAGATCCGGTGTTGTCGTAGAAGCGAAGATCGCTGCCTATTGCTTCAATCTTGTACGACCTGCTGGTTGTTGCAAGCTGGTAATACGCAGCGCCAGTTGCATTGTTGTAGACGTTGATTCCGTCAGCGCCACCGCCAACGAGCAGATCTAACTTATGACTAACTGAAGTGGTGCCAATCCCTACGCGCTGTGACGAGTCAATCGTCATTGCCACAGACTGCGTTCCTGCGCTATTAGTGGCAAACTGCAGAATGCCAGCATTGTTAGAGCCGGAACTGACGCCACGGATATAGCCAAAGTTGTAATTTGTAGCGTTTGGACCGCGCCCCTGAAGCTGAATTAGAGGACCGTCGCTAACGGTATAAGATTGAGTATCTTGGATGATAATGTCAGGAGAAGATCCAGCAGCGTGGAATAAGCCGCTAACAGTAGAAGTCCCCAGACCTAGTTTCCCGTCCGATGTGATGCGGAGGCGTTCGGTATCGGTTGTATGGAAGCTGATAATGTCCGAATCGTAGAACTTTACATAAGCATCTTCTGGCGCACCAGAGCTAGTTGCTGATCTGCAACCAATTCGGCCTTGATCAGCCAAATGTATGTGTCCGTTACCGCCAATTTCTAACTCGCAAGTAGGCGAAGTAGTGCCAATCCCTACCAGCCCTGCTGAATCGATGTGTAAACGTGTATTTGTAGCGCCGTTTGTATAAATACCAAAAGATCCTGCGTAGTCCGTTCCAACTGCTGCATTCTGCGTTGCAGAGCCGCCATCAAGATTGACGTGCCGAACTCCATCGCCAATGCGGATGCGGGGTGTTGTGCTGTCTTGAATGGTTAATTTAAATCCAGGCCCACTAGTCCCCAGACCTACTCTATTGTTAGTTGCGTCAACGTAGAGCGTTCCAGAGTCAACATTCAGGTTGCCATCCAGCACCGTTGCACCGGCAACATCTAACGTTCCAGGGATGTCAATGTCGCTAGCCCATTCAACACCAGTACCCGCTGCATTGGTTTGCAGAAGTTGACGTGCTGCACCATCAGCAAGTTTGCTAACTGCAATCTCAGCGCTAGAACTAATATCGGCATTGACAATCGTGCCGTCGGTGATCATCGTGCTAGTCACGACACCGCTAGAACCAGTCGTTACAACAGTTCCGGTTTCATTCGGAATGGTGACGGTGTTATCTGCAGTTGGATCAGCAACGGTTAGTGTTGTCTCAAAAGCGTTATCACTTGTGCCTTCATAGACAAGATCGACACCAGCACCTAGCGTCAAATCACCTGTCATGGTGTCGCCAGCTAGCGAAACTTTCTCATCGTCAAGTTCAGCAATTGCACCCTGAACGTTGGTACTAGCAATGTCGCCGTAAGGCGTGAAGCCGACGTTTGATGCGATCTGTGCAGTAATCGTCTCCGAAGTCTCGATCAGTACGTAACTTGTACCGTTCGACAGCAAAATATCGGGCGGCTCAAGTGTTACCGTTGGAGCGGGTGCAGTACCGGTGCCGGTTTGTGAAACAACGACGTAATAACGGTTGTTGCCGGTATCTGCCGCAGGTAGCGAAGCGCCATTGGTGAAGCCAGCAGCCGAACCTTCAGCAGTTACTGAATCAAGCAAGTTGCTACTTGCGTCATACGTACCAGCAAGAACGATTTCACCAGCAGAAATACCGACCGGCTGGAAAACGTTACCGTCCCAGAGGAACAGGTCACGGGTTAGTGGATTGAAGAAGAACTGACCGATATGGTCAGCAGTTGGTTGGACTTCACCGAACTTGGAAACGGCATAATCACCAACTTTGGCACCCGTAACAGCGTCGTCTTCAATACGCGCGGACGGTAACGCACCAGAGGCGATCTTGCTTGCATCCAAACTTGGGATGTCAGACTCCGCAAGTGTTGTTCCAGCGGTAACGTGCCCTTGAGCATCAACGGTGACTTTTGCATAGTCACCCGGAGTAGCACTATTAGTGTGGTTTAATTCGCCACCGGCAGCGACCTCCAAGCCGGAACCAGGGAACACCGCGCCTTTTGTTGATGCACCCGCTTCAGGTAAATCCGTTGCAGTAATTACACGCCCGCCTGTTACCAAGCCTTTTGCGTCATATTGCGTGAGGTGATATTCAACTGTTTCAGCGGTAACGGTGTTGTCAATGCGGATTTCACTTCCGCTCATCACCAAGCCATTGCCATTAACGGCAACACCGCCTTTAGTTGAAGTAGTTGCTGTCGGGAGATCAGTTCCCGTAATCTCCCGGTAAGTTACTGCACCAGCAGAACCCGCAGGACCAGCAAGAAAATGCTTTGCAGCAGTCGTATCATCAAGTGTGGTGCTAATCGTCACCTCATCACCTGAGGTGGTGATAGAAATGTTGACTAACCCTGTAGAACTGCCAACAACTGTGTTAATCGATCCTGCAGCCTTAACAGATTGCCAGGCAGATCCGTCCCAGATATAAATCTTGTTATCGTCAGTGTCCAGTGCAATTTGGCCGGTAAAAGCACCAGATGCAGGAAGCGTGGTGACAAGGTCAACCGTTGCCTCATCAGCAATTTTGGCTGCAGTGACTGCATCATCTGCAAGTTGCGTAGTATCAACAGCGCCGTTTACTAGAGCAGATCCAGCGACCTGTTGGCTGCCGAACAGAATTTTCGCGCCGGGGATGCTACTGTCACTAATCAGAGAGGTGCCGTATTGCACCAAATCTGAAACGGTAATCTTCTTTGTTTCACTTGCGCTGCTGTCAACAACGGCAGCAAGGTCAGCGGCGGCTAGATCTGATCCAGCTAGCGCGGAAAGTTCGCTGATTTTGAGGTCGGCCATGAACGCTGCGCCCTAAATCACTAGATACGCTTCATCATAATCACGGCTTTAGGTAAATTCCAGCGCTAAAGCATCTGTCGTGCCTTGCTCAAGGAGAATATCGTCAGAGTTTTCTTGAAGCAATTTGTCTGGCGTCCTAAGCGCCATACGAATTTGAATTTCGCCAGTGGTTACAAAATTTGCAACTATTTGCACTGCATTCGATGGCGAAAATTGAACAGCGCAACTGGTTAGCACGCCAGAAAATTCGTACCAAATTTCCTCGTCATCATTTGCGGGTATTCCGCCTGGATTTTGCGCAGAAGTTTTGATGTAAAACCGAGCCTTAAATTGACTACCAACCCTAGTGCGAAGCTGAAGCTCAAGCAAATAATTGGATAGTTCGTCTGCCGTATTTCCGGTGTATTCCCAAAAACATGACATCTGACCAGAGCCGGACATTAAAGTGCTGATGCGACTGCGAAACTCTTCAGACAATGCAGTAGTGTCAACTGTTTCGCGCTCTGTATTTAACTCATAACCTGTGCATTGGGCTAACAAACGACGTGATGCGTTTTCAACTTTGACACGAATTGGGATGTCACCGGCTGGTGTCGCTAGCGCAGTCGCATTTGCCGTCCCACCGTTTACCGCATTGGCAAAAGAGTCGTAAAGACGAATACCGTCCAACTCATCAACATGGATGAATTTTTTTACGCTGGTGTCCGTATAGCTGTCAATAAAATCAAGCGTACTTCCGTCTGTGCTCGTAATCTCAATCTGATCGCCACTCAATAGCTGGCCGTGCTCAAAGTCAAAGCTAAAGCGTTTGCTGCCAGCATTAACGTCAGACGGATTGATTACTGATTGAAGATCAGTGCCGTCAAATTGACGTTGCAACTCAACTCTGCCGTAAGTGCCCAGATATACGCTCATGAGATCGTTGCGGTGGTTAGCGCCCCAGTGCCGACAAATGAAATTTCAGCTCTAGTGATTTCGCCTGTCGAAGCACCGATGTTGGCGCTTGTAATGTAAGCCGTCAGCCTGATATCATTTTGATCGGTTCCATCCACCCAGCGCAAAGTCAAATCAGCAGTTTCGCTGCTTGAGACACCACCAGTGCCGGTCTTGATCAATTTATTCAGCAAATTAGTAGTGTTGATATTTCCAGCATCGTCTTTGTAATACAGCAACGAAGCACTGCCAGAATAACCAAGAACGCCTGGCGTATAGCTACGGAGGCTGTCGCCCAACGTTGTTGTCTCAAGCGTCTCTAAATTCGCTTGCAAGGTAAAGTTGACGACCTTGGCCAAAGTCGTTCCAGACAATTGCAAAATGCCGTCTCTACCGGTATAGACCTTTGCCATTAGAGAACACCAATCAGATTAACTGTAACGCTACTAATTCCAGGGCGCACAGAGGTAATTGACGGTGCTGATTGGTAACGCCAGAGATTTCCTGTAGCAGCGTCAATGGCTGAAGCATTACCGTTCCAGCCCGACCTAAATGCAGACGGCAACACAAAGGTATTAAAACCGCCTTTTACCTCGTCATAGTGAGCGACAAAGTCGTCAGCAGCAGTGTCGTTTACATTTTCATAGACGAGCTGCAGCTGCATTCCTGTGCGCTTGTCGCCGTAAAGAATACGGACCTCTTTGCCCGACTGCGCCTTAAAGGTTTTATATGTGTAATCGCCAGCGTCAAAGGTTCGGCCGGTTGGCTTGTGAGTTGGAAACGCCATTACTCGTCACCTCCTCCTATAAATTCCACATTACCGCCGAAACCCAGTGCATCGATGGCTAGCAAACTTCGTCCGCTTGAGTCTACCGGGTAATTACTTGCTTTAATTGTGACGATACCGTCTTGGTCAACGTCGAGAGCCTCGATCTGATAAATCTGCGAGCTTTCGTACGAACCAGCTTTAACCGAAAATACACTGTTAAAGAGCTCTGTGGCTTTGCCTCCTCTGATTTCAAGCGTGCCTTCTTCGATGCTTGTACTGCTCCGCTCCCAGTAGTAAACCGAGTAGCTGCCGTCAGCAAGTGCGCTAACAGCAGTCACATTGCCCTGATCGTCAATGATTCCATTGTTGTCAGGACGATAAGGACTCATCTCGCTTGCCACGCGGATAAAGTTACCTGGCTCCAAGTTCAGCCCCCATGGCAGTGTCTTAAATGTGATCGTGTGCGTCTGATACCGACGAACTGCGAGGAAGTAACGGGCAACCCGCTGTGCGTGTTCAATGCTATTGATATGTGGTAGATCAAATTCCTCGATAGGAAGCTCGGTGCTGTTGGCAACGTCTGTGTATCGAGCAATCAATGTTCTTTGCTCAGGGAATTGATTTGGACGTGAAATGTTAAAGATGATCGCGCATTGGAATAATTTGCGTTCTTCGAGTTCTAACCAGTCAATCTCAAGACTATCCTCAAGTATGTTTCCTTCG
>Ga0194024_1000288_pt1 | contig 9753 bp, 17 predicted proteins | sample IW13Sep16_MG_FD_140337 | JGI IMG/M metagenome (GOLD analysis project Ga0194024, IMG submission 140337) | Freshwater microbial communities from the Broadkill River, Lewes, Delaware, United States - IW13Sep16_MG | ecosystem: Environmental > Aquatic > Freshwater > River | place: USA: Delaware...
AACGAAGGAAGCCTCCAACACTCTCTTGAGTAGTTCCACCCATCCCTCTCTTGAGTCGGGGACGATGAAGTCTGCATCGTTTACATCCTTGCGTTCCACCTTCACCTTGCGCCTCACCTTGGGGAGCTGGTATACGTTCTCACGTTGAATGTTATAGCCTACACCAGAGCCGAGCATCAGCATCTCGAACGCCCATGTGAACGGACGAATCGGGTGGTCTACCACAGTGAACGCACAGTTCTGTAGTGAGGGCAGTCCGAGCCTGTCCACCGTCTTAGTTCCGAGCTGCCAAAGAAATCTTCCAGCCACAGTACCCTTCAGGTTCATCATCATGGCACGGACATTCTCTTGCTCCATCTCTGTAAAGCCACATCCGAGCTGTTTGTTACAGGCTTCTACGACACGCTCTACGGTGTCATGCCATTCCTCTGTTGCGTTGCCTTTCTTACGGGCATAGGTACGTTTGAACGTAGGATATCCTACCTCACCCCACGGGACGGGGTGGCTGGAGAAGTCTCTTCTCATTGGTTTATGTTTTAGAAATTAGAAAAAAAAAGGACTGCAAAGATAGCTGTTATAAACTTAACAGCAAATCCACAGCTTTGATTAAATAGCCAAGGGATGTGTTAGCGTCACCGCCCTTCACATCCTTCCTGTGAGCCTTACACTCACATATCTCCTTGAGTCTATCCTTGTTGATTATAATTGAGAAGAGGGCATCACTTCCTCTGAAGTCGCCCTCTGCTACACGCTTTCTATCTGCCGTTGGGGAGGCTGCTATCAGACACCAGTACTTAGCCTCACTCTTAGCTATACCACTCACCTTACCCCTCGACTCGTACTCTATGTAGAAGTTACCTGTCCTGTGTGTACCCCAATCAAACTTCACCTCCAATTTTTCATCGCTTATCATCTTGGCGAGGGCGTGTTCACCCACCTGACCGAGCTTTAAATCGAATCTGAAATCGGAGTTAAATTCCATGAGCCTCGCCTAAGTCTTTGCACTTGTGCTTGAGCTTGATAGAGGGGTTTTGGATGTCCTCCATCTTCTTCTCACCAGTGAATCTCATCAAGCGTTTAGGGTCTCTCCTAAAATGTTCCATAGCTGACTCTTCGGAATCGTCCTCACCGACAAACATCACCCATGTTATCTTCCTCATCTTCTGAGGTTTCTTTCGGACAATCTTGATGTAGCTTATCTCAGCCTTATCGCAGAAGTAAATGTTCATGTGGATATTTTCTTTTGTTAAAGTATTTCTGTTCCTCTTTCGTTTGCTTCCTTATGATGATGGTGTTGCCACATACACGGAAGGAAGAGACAGGTGTTTTCCTGTTCTCAATATGCTTAAGGGTCATGTGATTGGTGAGCTTCATCAAATCAGACATGAACTCTGAGGAGAACAGATTGAATGGGCTTATCTTGTATCCATACAGCGTAGCTTCTGGATGCCAGAACGATGTCTCTATGTCCTCGATGATGTATACACCACCGTACTCCAGCTTTGGGAACAGGGCGTAGAATGACATCACCTGATGGTGTGGGATGTGACTCCCATCGTCAATAATGAATCTGTACTTCTTATTCCTTGCAAACTTCTTGAGCTTGCTTTCGTCTGACTGGTCTACACAAAACACCTCGCCCCTATCCACCTTCTGCACGTTCTCTGGTGAGATGTCTATGCAATCTACATTTGCCTTGGGAAAGTATTCAAGCCAAGCAGGAAAGGATTCACCGTTTCCGTAGCCTATCTCCAGCATATTGAATTCATCGTCCCTCATGTGCTTTAGCTCGTCATCATAGAATAGATGGTAGGCGTGGTGATGCACCTTGTCGGACTCTTTGAATATCTCCTCAAAGCTCTTCATAGCACTTGCTTTCTGATTTCGTTCTGTGTGTCGATGTGGAAGAACTCCTTCCATTTGTCCTTTGATGCCTCAACCAAGTCCTCTATCATGGAGGGATTCTCGTGCAACATCTTCACCTTCTTCCTCCAGTCCAAATGATGCTTGCATAATAACCCTGTCTTGCCATCTTCTATAAACTCTCTGTAGGGAGTAGCGTCCGTAGCAATGACAGCCGTGTCTGTGTATACAGCCTCCGCCACCTTCAGTGGACTCTTGCATCGTGTGAATATATTGCTCTTCACAGGACATAATGATACGTTAAATTCTTTGTACTGCGTTCCATACTCGAAGATGTTTTCCACAGGCATCGTTGACTTTGCGCCCAACATCTCAGGGTAGCCTCCCAAGTTCACCACATTCAGGTTGTAGGGAGTCCAGTCCACACCCATTGTTTTTAGGTCTTTCTTGTGACCGAGCGCACCGACATACCCAAACCTCGCCTCGCTGAAGTCTTTGTCTCCTTCGTTCCAACTCCAGTTCTCGTGTTCTGGGTTGACAGCGTTGTGGACAACAACAAACTCAGCGTTCGTGCGTAGCTTGCTCATCTTGTCTCGGAGGTATTCAGAGGGCGTTGTTACCACATCGGCTATCTCTATGCAAGCTATAATATTTGGGGCAGCAACTTTCTTGTAATACTCCTGAGCAGGGTTGTCGTTCTCAAGCTCCCAGAAGTCATCGTTGTCCACTATGAGCCTTACGCCCCTCTCTGTGAGCCACTCCTTGAATCTCTTGTGGTTGGTGAGCTGGGCAAACCTACCTATCACGAGGTTCTTTACGTTGCTGAGGTCAAATTGCTTCAGCATCTCGTAGCCAAGGGAGTTTCCATCCTCATCCTTCTCCCACCCAAAAAACTGCACCTTCTCTCCTTGCTCTATCATCCTTTTGTAAGGGACGTACAGCCTGTGGTAGTCAACACCACCAATAGACTGCTGCATAGAGCCGTCAGGTTGCCTCTCTTCCTTTATCTTTAAGTGGACGAGGGTAACATCCCTACTCACCGTTATAGTATTTCAGGGACTCTCTAATGTGGTCTGCCTCATACCTCACTTTAGTGAGGCATCTACTTAGTTCCTTCTCAACTTCCTCTTGCTTCAACTTAACATCACCCGTGTAGTCGAAAAGGTTTTCATACAGCGATGTGATTACATCGTGCATACGGCAGCATCCAGTGCTGTACGCTGCTCCCAGTTCTTTTTTGGTTGACATTGAAAAATACTTTGCATAAAGTTACAAAGCATCTATTCCCTACCAAGTAAGTGGGGTATTATTTTGTCAACACTTTCTGACGATTTGTTTCTTCCCTGTGACATGGCTTACACATCACTGAGTAGCCGTCAGGTTCTTCACAGAATAGTCTATTGCAGAAATCTGGCAGGTCTGAAAATGACTTGAGAGAACCAGCAGGAATCTTGTGGTTCACCTCCACCTCTTTACTCTTGAAATACTTCTTGCAAGCGGAACACTTGTACTCGAATTTATGCCTCTTTCCTTTGACAGTTTTCTTTACTCTGTTCTTAGCTTCTACACGAGGCTTGTAGTAGCTCCATATTCTTCTTAGGGCAGAGCGTATCCTTGACATCAGCATAGCCTCTGTCCATGTTCCCATGTTGCGTGTACGCTCTACTCTCCTTCCCACCTAAACAATTTTTTCAAGGAGTCGCAAATCAACACCATGACTTCCATAAGAGTTGCCATTAGTATCGTTCATTCTTCTTATGTAGTGATGAATTTTATTTGACTTCTTTAATATCTTTTTTATGGTAAAAAGGGGAGCGTAATAAACAGCCTCCTCTTTCCTCACCACACATCCATACTTACTGGAATTATCAAATCGCTTCCATATAAACAAACCGAAGTTGTCTGAATACTTAACGCTGTACTCAAACAGGTCGGAGGGATTGAACGTCCAGCAGTGTTGAGGAGGTATTCCGTAAACTTTTTCGGACTTGTAAAACGGTATCTGTAAAGATTTTAAATCAGCACTAACACAGCTACTTAGTATATAAAGGTCAGGAGCGTGTTTAAACTTCTGTTTTGATGGGTTCTCAATTAACCCCAACCTTTCACCGTAAGTGTCTAAAAAGTCTTTTTCCCAAGCGTCTGCAAACTCGTAATAGTCAGACCTTTTTTCTGTCCTATACATATTACAAGTAGAGTACACCATCCTGACAGATGATGGGAGTGTGTTCTCCAACGTAGGCGCAGTCGATGTTGTATTCAAACCACTCGATAGCTTCCTCGTCATTCATGCCCTGATGTATAAGCTCTTCAATGATTTTACTTGAGGAGTAGACCACCCTCATCTGCTTGTCATCGTAGCCTATGATGGCATCATCTAAGTTGTCCCAGAATATCATTGGGTTCTCGTCAGGGAACAGGTCTTCGATGTTCTCTCTGATTGTTAGTTGATTCATATGTGTTTCCATAGTCTGTTGTTACGGATGGCTGAAATCATCCACATAGATATACCAAATCTTTCGGACAGTTCCATTCTGGTTTTGTCCTTCAGTCCATACTTTATCTCTCTGGCATCTACCTCGGTTATCTTACACATACCATTGTTTTCTCCAGTAGCAGAAAAAAGACCTGTGTCTACAGCGTGTCTTATGTTTTCTTTTTGCGTACACCACTCAAGATTCTCCACCCTGTTATCGGTTTTTATTCCGTTGATGTGGTTAATGTGTGGCTTGCCCTCTGGGTTGGGAATGAACGTCTCTGCAACAATCCTATGTACTCTTTTCGATTTACTTTTTCCATTTACACTTAAACCAACCTTAGGATATCCCCTGCTACATAAAGATGGCTTTAAAATCCTTTCTTTGCCTGTTTTGTTGTAATTTAGACTCTTTACATTCCCCTTATTACTCACCTGATATCTTTTCCAGTTTGGAATGTCCCTCCATACTTCTTCGTTGTTATCCATAGCTTATTCAAATTGAAAGTTAATCTGATTTTCAGAATCAGACCTCGGTATCAAATCGTTTGTCCCGCAAAAACCATTGCACTCGAACAAAGGTTTTACCTCGCACTCTGGCATATCATCTATACTTTTTAAATTCGGATAGTCTGGATGCTTTCTCAGAAATACAAGTATGTTTCCAGTTTCTTTTGCAGACTTGCTTTGGTCTTTCAACATGGTCACTGGACTGCCCTTCAGAGCTGTTAACTCATGCTCCATGTCAGCCATCTCATTAAACTTATCGGGGAAGTCTCTCTTCATCTTTTGCCAGTATCCAATTCCTCCCTGAACACATCCAGTTCCAAAGCAGTTGTTGTTTCTAAATCCCATCTTATACATGATAGGTATTTCTATACCAGCCTCTTGAACTATCTCTATACACTTGTCTTTGTCATACCCGAACATGAGAAGAGGGTAAATGCTTTTTGCTTTAGGGTGATTCATTTCAAGAGACTTTGCTCTATTGAACTCTTTCTTGTCAAACTCAAATCCAAAGACTTGATAATCGTAATCAATAGTTTCTTGCCACTTCTCCCTCACCCTCCTTTTTAACTGAGTGGAACATATAGCTCCAGTTGCAACATTAAGGGACTTGTGCTTCCTCCACACATCTTGTATGTTTTCGTACTGCTTTCCTATGTCCGTGATAACTTCTATCTGCTTACCATACCACTTTGAACAGTCTTCTTTAAATCTGTAGGTGTCTGGATGCTCATTAAAAGTATCAATCATAACAACCCTGCACCTATCAATTCCAAACAGGTCTATTGCAACCTTGCAAGCAACCGCACTCGTTATCCCTCCAGACCACCAGCATATGACATTTTTTTTATCCATAGCTTATCTCTGATTGTTTCTCTTCTATTACCAACGGGTCGAACAGGGGCTTACCAAAGGTATCGATAAACCTTGTGCCATCCAAGCTCATCCTCCACATCAGTGGGTGGGTGTCGCTCGTTGGCTCACCGCCTGTCTCTGTCTCTCGTATCTTACGCACATGGAACTCCATCGTCCGCTTCATGTTCGGCTCGTCATGGTTCACCTTTCTGTGAAACGTGAGGAAGTTGTCTGCTCTGTTCACGAACTTGCCCCCTCCCTCAGTGTCAGGGGCTTGTGGTGCTACGACATACCCATCATCCCCCATGCGCCTCTGAGCCTCTGTAAAGGCGTGTACGTTGAGCCACAGAGCCTTCTCGTTGCCGTTGCTGAACGTCAACATCTCTGATGCGCTCTCATAGTGATACTCATGTGTAGACAGGCTGCTGCCATGAGCCATCTCAATCTTGAGGGCGTTGTAGGGGTCGATGAAGAACCCATCGAAGTTCATGTTGTTTGCCATGAGCCTCTCAGCGTATATCAAAAGGTCTGTGTATGACACCACCTCCTTGTTGCTGATGACAATGAAATGCTCTCCTATCCACTTCATCCCCTGCCTCATCTCACCCATAGTCATCTTAGCCACACCCCTGCCCATAGCAAACTGTAGCAGCTTCATCTTAATGGAGGCTGTCTTGTTCTCAGCAGAGTATATGAGCCACCTCCATCCGTGTCGAACAGCGGAGTTAACAATCATGTATAGGGCGAACGATGTCTTACCCACGTTAGAGATGCCGTTGATGATGGTGAAGTCTTTCTTATATAGGAAGTGCTTGTCCATCTGCTCACTACCTGTGGACAATCCCACTTGTATGCGACCAGCAGCGAAGTCAGCCATCCATTGCAAGTCCTCTTCGTCTGAGGAGATGAAGGACAGGTCTCCGTTCTCCACCATCTGCTCCCTCCTTATCTTCTTCTCGTCAGCGATGATAGAAGTTAAAGGGAAGTTCATTCCCTCGTTGATGCCATCCTTGATTGTGAGGGCTGGGTTGTAGTCGTTGTCGTACTCTCTCCTTGAGAACTCCCTGAGCAGTACAGACTCCACCACCTCACGCTCCATGCGACCAGCAGCAATGTATCCACCACACAGCCTTGATGCTCTCAGCAGCTTGTCATGTCGCTCCCCATCCTTGGCATCCCTCACCATAGAGGCAGCGATGTTGAGCTTCATGTAGTCTGTCATCTCATCTACAGATACTGTCTGCTTCTCCGTCTTCTCAGAGAGCATAGCCCCAAACCTCTTCGCCTCCTTGTTGATGACGATGTTCGGGTCGTAGGACTCAAAGCAAGCACGGGATAGGTTGCTCCCTGAGGAGTCCAGCTCCAGTCCGTATGCCTTCTCGTGGTAGGCTAACAATGCCCTGAAGTGGTCGTGATGGTGTTCGGGGTTGGTGATGCGGACAAGCACCTTCACTCCATTACCCGATGGGCTTATCCATGTGGCGTAGGAGTACTCGTCTGTTGCCAGCTTCATCTTGGCATCCTCCACCTCCGTGATGTTGTCGAAGTCGAGGACAATGAACCCAGAGTGCTGTATCATGGATACGTCCTCTCGCTTATTGAATGTTCCAGAGAACAGGACAACAGGCAGATGTTTCTTCAGAGACTTGTCTCCGTTTCGTATCTGCTCCACCTTCTCTCTGGACTTGCCCACCTTGATGCGCTCCAGAGCCTTGTCCACCCCAATCTCATGTATCTGTTCGTCAAACAGGAATGACAAGATGCTCACCTTCATCATCTACAGAAGTTTATGAGCCATATCACACCAACAAGGACACTCATCCCTGTTAGGAATGCGGACATGGCAAATATTAAAAACTTCAACATCGTCTTTTCGTGTTCTTGCAGCTTCATCATTCTTTGTTTTTAAGTATGCTGTATATCACTATGTATCCTACGAGGTCTATGAGCGTGTCGTCCAACGTCTCATCCACCATGAGGTCTTTGCTCTGTAGTCTCTTCAGCTTATCGCTCATACGGGACAGGCAGGCATCTATGGCTGGGATTTGTCTACCCAACACATCTATGTCCTCGAATGCGGAGTTGCCGTAGTCTTCGTTCTTAGCGATTTGCTTCTCGCACATCATCTTGTACTGCGCTTCAATCAGTGGTTTGTAGTTCATAATGTTTCTTTGAAGTAGAAGAACCCGATGTTCCTCCAGCCGAAGTTAATAATAATTAGCGTTGTCCCCCTATCTTGAGGGAGAATTTTTTGTCTCTCGCTCCAGAACCCCCACCTGTTCTGCTTTACAGGGGTGCAATGGAAACTAAAGAACCAGTCTGTTCGTTTCTTCATATCGCTTTTTTTTATTGCATAAGAAAGGGGCTTTACGCCCCCTTCCTCTTTTAAACAATGTCCCTCGTCTTTCCGAGGTGTCACACATTGCCCTTCTTTAGAAAGGCAAGCCGTCTGCTTCCTGAGAAGCATTTTCTTTGAGAGGCTCTGGCTTGTTGATTTGCACAACCCAGTTACCTGCCTTGGTGTGGCGCAATGCACCGTTCACCCAGCCACGCTCGTTAATCAGCGTACCCATCTCTTCGTACTGCTCCTTCGGAATGCCAAAGGGAATCAGCCAAGGTGTTCCATCGTCATTCATCTTAGGCTCGTTACACTTGCCCACGAGAATTGAACTCCACTCTTTCTTTACTTCTGCCATGTCTTTATCATTTTAAGTTAAAAGGCTCTGCTAATATATAGCTTTATAGTTCACCGAGGTGTAAATATTCTGGAGAGTATCCACCATTTATAAACAACTCCTTGTACATTTCGAGGGCATACATCAGCTTGTGTGTGCCGTTGTTGATGAAGTTGTCCGAGCAAGTGAACAGTCCGAGGCTTCGTGTCTGCTTGTTTGCTACGAGGAATATGAACTCATCCGCATCTGTTAGGTTGAGGTACATCGCAGCCTGTCTGTCGTAGTTGAACGCTCGTGCTGACTTCGGGAAGTCTGTCACAGGCTTGCCTGTTGTCTTCAGGTCGATGATTACTTTCTTTCCATCTATCTCTGTCACAGCATCCACCTTACCCTTGCAGTCCACTCCGTTTATGTTCTTAGTGAACGGCACTTCGTTGGATGCAAACACAAGCAGCTCTGATAGCTTCTCGTTGTTCTCGATGTTGTCTTTGATTTCCTGAGCCATGAGGTGTTCAGGTTCTGTCACCACCCAGTCGTACCCATACTCCTCTACAGCATCCTTGTATGCCTTGGAACGCCTGTCCTTTGCGACAATTACTTTGAAGTCTGTATACTTCTCAGGCTCAAGCACAGCGGTGTGGACGAGCCTACCAACAACGAAGTTGGGGTTGGCTGGGTACTCATACTCACCATCGAGATACTTCTTAAAGGTGTGTACGTCCTCCATCATCCTCCCGATGTTGGAGTTGGACAGGTACTTGGTGTCAGCGTAGTACTGACTGTCATCCTTAAATCTTTCTACGTCTGTCATTTTCCTTTGTTTAATTTAGTTATGAACCTGTGTACCGAACTCTTGCTCCAGCCCACCTTAGAGGCAATCTTTCTTACAGACATACCCTGTGTGTGGAGTGTTTTTACAGACTGTTCTTCTCTTGCAGATTCTAAACTTTGTTTCTTCCTTGGCTTAAAAACCATAACCGCCTCTGACAGGGCTTCTATAATCTGATTAGCCTCACCTACATTTAGGCGCATAGACAATTTTTCAGAATCCCTTTCCAAGCTCAGGGTGACACCATCGTGGAAGTCATAGCTATCGATGTCTATCATCTCAAAGACAGAGGTGGAGCTGTTAATCTTTCTCACTCTTGAGAAACAAACCCCCACCTTTCTGAAGTTATCATTCATCATTGCGATAGGTTCATTAGCAAGTTCTTCTGTGTCTCTGTCACTTCATACACCTCAACGCTTCCATCCTTGAAGATGAATGTGATTTTACTCTCTCCGTTCGGCTTGAACGACTTCACGTTGTCGAGGTTGATGTGCCAGCTATCTACTTTTACAAACTTTGCCATCTTACTTCTTATTTACGATGTCACC
>Ga0194024_1000289_pt1 | contig 9736 bp, 20 predicted proteins | sample IW13Sep16_MG_FD_140337 | JGI IMG/M metagenome (GOLD analysis project Ga0194024, IMG submission 140337) | Freshwater microbial communities from the Broadkill River, Lewes, Delaware, United States - IW13Sep16_MG | ecosystem: Environmental > Aquatic > Freshwater > River | place: USA: Delaware...
CATGGTTTAATGCAGTATTAGTGAGGGCAGCATAATGACACTATATGAAAAAATTAAAACACTTTACCCAAGTTTAACAGAAGAAGACTTTGTACCAACTACAGGTACAATCGTTCTACAAAACGACAGCGATAATAAAGGTGACTATATTAAATCATGGGAACACCCTACACTTGCTAAACCAACACAAGAAGAATTAGATGAGGTAACAGAATGAGTACAGTGATAGAAGATTTAGAAACAAGAATACAAACATTGGAGTCAGCAAATGTCTAGCATAGTAATTCAGGGCGATACTGTTTTGTATTGGATTAAACATCCAGACCACAATGACATCAGGTCTGAAGGTTATGTAGGAATCTCCAGTAATGTTAATAACAGATTTAAAAGACATAAGTTTTTACATACTAATAAACATCTAGCAAATGCTATTAAAAAGTATGGTTGGAAAAATCTAATCAAACAAGTAATGCTAGTAGCAGATGAATCATATTGCTTGATGATAGAAAAACTATTAAGAGCAAAAGAAAACATTGGTTGGAACATAGCTATTGGTGGTGGAAAACCTCCTGTATGTAAAGGGGGTAAACCACTATCAGAAGAAACTAAAGCTAAAATATCTGCAACAAAAACTGGTGTTAAATTAACTGGTGCTAATCTTGAACGAGCAAAAAAACAAGTGTTTGAAATTGGTAAAAATACTAGATTTAAAAAAGGAACGACAATGCCTAAAGAATGGGTAGAAAAAAATAGACAAGCAAAATTAGCTTATTGGAAAAAAATTAAGGAGCTTACATAATGTCAAGTCTTGTTATCCAAGGGGATACCTCAGGTTCTATAACAGTAGAAGCACCTAGTGTTGCGGGTACTCATACCTTAACACTACCTAAAGCTACAGGTAACATAGCTACAGATGCTACTGTTGGGTTAGGTACGAAGAACCTTATCATCAATGGTAATATGCAGATAGCACAGAGGGGTACGAGTGCAACTGGTGAAGGAGCTACCGAAGGTTTTAAAACCGTAGATAGATGGAATTATACTACTGGTGGAACAGCAACTGCTGGTAGATTTACTTTAACACAAGATACAGCTGATGCCCCTAAAGACCAAGGGTTTGGTTATTGTACTAAGTTTGATTGCACGACCGCAGACACATCAATAGCAGCTGGAGAAGGTCTTATTTGGAGAACTAAACTTGAAGGACAAACACTTCAAGCTATTAAAAAAGGAACAGCTAGTGCAGAACAAATTACATTAAGTTTTTGGGCAAAAGGAACAGCAGCAACTTACGCTGTAGAATTACATGATGAAGATAATGCTAGACATAATACACAAAAGTTTACAGTTACTACCTCTTGGCAAAGATTTACATTAACCTTTGCCGCTGATACAACAGGGGCATTTAATAACGATAATGGTGCAAGTTTAGGAATTAATTTTTGGTTACATGCTGGTTCTAATTATACAAGTGGTACTTTCACATCAAACACTTGGGCTACAAGAACTTTAACTAATATTGCTGTAGGTATAGATTCATTCTATAGTAGCACTGCTAATGAATTCTTTATTACAGGTGTCCAACTAGAAATAGGTGAAAATGCTACACCCTTTGAACACAGAATGTATAGCCAAGAGTTAGCTATGTGTCAGAGGTATTATTATGTACTTGCTGAAGGCGATAATCAAGCCATAGCAGTAGGATATTATTATAATGCTACGCAATTAAGTGTGGTTGGAACACACCCAGTTCAAATGAGAGCAACTCCTACAGTAGACCAAACAACTGGTACAAATTATTATTCTATATCAAGAAATAATGGTAATGACCCGTTTAATTCATTTTCTGTTGCTGGGTCTACAAATAATAAAAATTATTACCTATTTAATAATACGCAAGTATCAGGAATCGCTGGTCAAGCAGGGCTAGTGTACAATTATACAGCGAGTGGTGGAAATGCTTATGTTGCTTTATCTGCGGAGTTATAATTATGACATATAAATTAATCAGAGATGTAATAACAAATGAAATACAAGCTGTAAACAAAATTACAGAAGGAAAAATGTTATCAATACCATTTGACCCAGCAAACACAGACTACCAAGAATACCTAGAATGGGTAGCAGAAGGTAACGAACCAGAAGCGGCAGACGAATAACATGACACCACATGAAGAATTAGTTGCTCACGAAAAACTTTGTGCAGAAAGATATGACACAATACATCATAGATTAGATCGTATTGAAAATATGCTTAACAAATTAATCTGGGGAATCATGGCTGGCTTCGGGGCCATCGTAGTCGCTGTCGTCATGAGTGCATTACACTAATTCCATGAGAGAAGAAGCAGTCATACTAGCATTTGCCTTGATGTTATTATTTACTTATTGTTATTTATTATTTTGATATGGAGACAGAGCATGGAGATATTAATTGCAGTAATCCTACTGACAATATTAGCACTAATGATAGCCTGGATAGCAACCGAGTATCAGATGATATGGAATTGGATCAAGACACAAATAAAAAACCTCGTTCAAAAATGTGTCGCATTGTTACAGACTGTTGTTAGCTGGTTGCTACGTCTATGATTAGCGCAATACTTCCTCTAATCTCTACCGTTATTGATCGAGTAATTCCTGATAAGAATGGTGCAGAGAAAGCTAAGCAAGAGATTGAAAAGACACTCATTGATAATGCTAACCAACTTAATCTCGCACAAGTTGAAGTCAATAAAGTAGAAGCAGAACATCGCTCAGTCTTTGTTGCTGGCTGGCGACCTATGATTGGTTGGAGTTGTGCCATTGGAATTTTTTGGCTATTTGTCGGACATCCACTTGTTGTTTATATAGATGGGCTAGACGGTGTAACAAGTCCTATCCCTACAATAAACCATGACATTTTATTAGAACTTACCTTTGCTATGTTAGGCATGGCTGGCCTACGCACATTTGAAAAACTGAAGGGCATTACTAAGTAGTGTACTTAACAGACCACTTTAGCAAAGAAGAACTGTGCCATAGTAATACTGCCATCCGATTGGGTTTAAAAAATGAACCTAACCAGGTGCAACTAACTAATCTTTATAAATTAGCTGAAGGATTAGAGCATGTCAGGTCTAAGCTGGGTGGACTACCTATCATTATATCTAGTGGGTTTAGGTCAATGGACGTTAATCGTGCTGTTGGTTCGAAAGACACGAGCTTTCACACTTACGGTTTGGCAGCAGATTTTATCTGTCCTCGTTATGGCAGCATTCATGATGTGTTTCATGCTGTGGTATCCAGTTCGATAGAATATGACCAGTTAATCCTTGAATATGATTCTTGGTGCCATGTCGGATTTGCTAAAGGCACAGATAAACCTAGACGACAATCACTCATCATAGATAAGCACGGCGTACGCGCACACAGTTGACCAACAACAGATATAAGATATACTTATAAAGTATTAACTTTGTAGAGAATCTTATGACGAAATATAAATCTGTTTTAGTTATATCAGATCTCCACATTCCCTATCATCACAAAGACGCATTCAAATTTCTCAAGGCACTTAAAGATAAATATAAGCCTGACCTCATAGTTAACATTGGCGATGAGTTAGATCAGCATGCTATTAGTATGCACGATCATAACCCTGATCTGATGTCAGCTGGTGATGAATTAAAATCGTCTCGCGTATATGTAAAAGAATTAGAAAAAATCTTTCCTAAGATGTCCATCGTACACTCCAACCACTCATCCTTAGTCTATAGACGTGCGTTGAAGTATGGATTGCCCAAGGAATATTTACGTTCTTACAATGAGTTTCTTGGTGTCGGCAAAGGTTGGCAATGGGTTGATGACCTACGCATTACTTTATCTGATAACTCAAGATGTTTCTTTACCCATGGTATGTCCGCCACGGTGCTACAAGTGGCAATGCAATACGGCATGAACACAGTTCAAGGCCATTACCATACCAAGTTTTCTATCGGGTACTATTCAAATCCAGACGCTTTAATCTGGGGCATGCAAGTAGGTTGTCTTATCGATCAGAAATCCATGGCATTTGATTATGCTAAAAACTTTAAGACAAGATTCATTGTAGGATGTGGTATGATTATAGAAGGACAACCAAAACTAATGCCAATGGTATTAAAGGACGGTGGAGATTGGATAGGGAAGATAGTTTAGATGTAGAGTTTTGTTCAGAAGCTGATGAAACACAAGCTGAAGCTTTAGATAAGTTAGTTGGACGTAAAATTTGGAACGTTGAACTGCTAGAAGATGACAAACAATCTATGATTCGTATATTTTTTTCTGAAAATGAAGATGATTATCTCTTAATTCACTGCGAAGGTGCCGATTTATACCTCATAGAACCCAAACCTAAGGCTCTACATTGATTTAGGTGATACTTACCCCTTACCTACATTGAGATCGTGCAACACAGAGCGATTGTGTGCGTTTTAGCTATATTTAGGCAAACACCAGGTATTTTCTAGTGCAATAATGTGCGTAAATGGCACTAAAGTTAGTTTATCGAGTCTATTTTGGCGCTGATAAATTTCATAGACACCTTTGCCTTCTTTAAATTCTTTGTCTTTACATTTTTTTTGGACTAATGCTAATAATTCTGTACGCTTTGCAACAATCCACTGATCCAATCTTTCAAAAACAATATAATCAGCACCGCCTTTTATCCATCCATCCTTACCTAAAACATTTTTACCTTCTACCCAGGTGTACATTGATTGTGCTTGACTGTCTTGTCTATTGATTTTTTTCATACCCTTCACATCAAACTTTAGTACACCGTCTTCTATCCAATCAAGCAACCCTTTTACATCCCAATGTTCACCCATGTCTTCTTCTTTGGTAGCAAAAATAGGATTGAGCAGCCAATCCTTTGCGAAAGACTGCTCAACACGTTTACCTTCCTCTAAAAAACTTGTCACACTATACCTCTACGATCAATACTTGCCTTGTTATTATTAATTTCATCTAGTCTTTTTTTCACATCAAATGGATTAAAGCCACATAAATAACAACACAAGTCTAATAACTCATTATCTTCTGACGTTAGCCATCGTATTGCGCTGCGTCTAATAAGTTTTGGGGTAGTCCTGTTGGTTGCTTCAAACATTGCATTAATTAATATTGCTTGGTACAGCCTGACTTCATTAAGATAAATATCTGGTTTATATTTTATGTAGTCCTGGTCATCATTGTTTACGCTCATGATATTCTTTCCTATAAACTAATACATTTCTTTATTGTTACACACATGTTTGCAGTCTATATTGATAGTTCGATTAACGAACATAAGGACTACAATCATGTGGACAAAACCAGCTGCGACTGAAATGCGTTTCGGTTTCGAAGTAACAATGTACGTAATGAATAAGTAATTTGTAATACATGTAATACAAAAGGGCTAGGATTAACCTAGCCTTTTTAGTATCCCATCAACTTTATATTTCAAATCAACGTGGTGCTTACCAATTAGCTTATTAATATTCAGTTTTACTAACTCAACAATCAATTCACGCTTCTTAGCCACATCCACATCCTCTTTAACCTCAATCAACGCTAATAATTTGTTGAGCTGCTCTGCCAATTCATTGTCACTTTGCATTGGCTTTGGATCCTTACCAGGTATCTCAAGGGTTATCGACTTTTTTGCAGGTAATTTACTCGCCATAGATTTTGTTGCTGCATTACCATCGTCATCTTCGGGCGCGATTGCGCAAGCGCTCATCAAACTATAACGACGCGCATAGGTTAAAGCCGAGCCATAACCTTGTGGTGTTTGTTTATCGGCTGGTACATGCAATACGCCCCCTGACATAGACTCACCTGACTCATGTAAAAAGATTGTCTCTATCTTAATACCTGTTTCACATTCATGTGTTTTTTGCACCAAGGCAATGCCGTGATTATTTAACGCATCAATCACTGCTTCAACACAACCCGCAAGATCTACGTACTGGCTCCTAAAGTGTGGGTTAGTTGCTGTTTTTAATGCTGGTGCAAATTCTTTTTGTGCTGCTACGAAGGCTTTAGCAATCGCCGATATTGTTGTCATGTTCCTCTCCAAAATATAGTTTAATCATTTGTTCACGTTTATCTCTACTCTTGATATTTTTATAAATCAATTGTAAAAAATTTTCAGTATCTTCAGCGCTAGTTGTCATGCTATGGTCATACTGATTGGAACCATTGTTATTGATATCACTCATTGTTTAACTCCCTGTCACGTATACGTAACTTAGATTGACGAATTGTGCGAGCTGGTTTAGCTGGCACGACTTTTTCAGGCACTGCCTTGTAGTTAATGGTAGGCCATGAAATCTTATATCTTCCTGCATGCGCATGTGCTACATCGCGCATTTGATCCATGATTTTTATTTCCATGTCTTTAGATTGTGCTTCAAGATCATTAATCATATCTCTGATTTCAATAATCTTTTGAGCATATTCCTCTACTTCTGGAATGTCAACAGTAACATTGTTAGGATCGTCCCATAGCTTACTTGCTTCCGTTGGATCCGTAATGTCATACCATTCAATAAAATCTTCAGATTTAAAACGATCAAGCCGTCTTTGAAAGTCTGCAATGGATTCATGCAGCCGTGTTAATACTTCCTCATCACGTTCATAAACAAAAACTTTGAGTTGTGTGCCTTTGTATAAAACACAAACAGCACCCCAAGTTGCCCCCATAATATCCATTTGCATCTGCAATTGTAATGGGCCACGATACAGTGGTAATTGATCTGCGCTTTCTACTTCGTGTGATGTCAGTTTAGCCTCAATCACACCTACGCCATCTAATTTAATCTTGTCTGCATTGACACAAATAATACCCTGTTCAATGTCCGTCATGATCTCAATACCATCACCATCGGCTGTGCCGTCAAGCGAGCAAGCCACTGCTGCCGTTTTGTGTTGGTAAGGTTCTGTATGGTCAAGTTTTAAGGATGAAACCCCTAAGCGTCTTGCTGATTCCTCAAGGATAATGCTTTCTGTTAAATTCCCCCATGTCATTGCTTCATTGGTGATGTTCTCACGTTCTTTGCCATTAATGAACTCTGTTTTTTCTTTTAATAGTTCATTAACAGTTTTGTATCGAGACATCCCCATAAGTACAGGGAGTTCTGATGCTGATAATTGGTCGTCAGGTGTTAATTTGCCGACTGTTTGGCCTTGTATGGTCGCCATGTTTTGTATCCTTTCATAGATCTGATTGATTGAAATATTTGATTTACGTGGTGTTTTCTAAATGAATTGCCACGATACGTTTTGAGACCAAGCATATTTAACCTGGCAGCCATCTCTACTTGCTGAAGTTTGCCGTGTTGATTTATGCTTTCTAAGATCTCGATCATGCGCTTGTTGTAAGCATGCACATTTTGTTGGTATTGCTTTGCACCTTTTTGTTGTATTGCTGGCAATATCTTTGGCGGTGCGCCAAGTATAACGCCACGTGCTTTTGCAGCAGCTAATGCGTGCTTCGTGTTGCTGCTAATCTGCCGCCGTGTTTCCTCATTCAATACTGCTCGAATATGTAATTCAAACACAGAGGCTTTTGGTGTCTCGGCCACAATGAGCCTGTCTCCGATGTTCTTATCCTCTAAAAATGACGAAATAAACGAGACTGAACGAGTCAATCGGCATTGTTTTGCCACAATCAAATAGGCTTTAGGCTGATTCCTGAGTTCTGAAATCGCCATGTTGAGTTGCTCCCGATCATTGTTTTTGCCTGATTCAATGTCGGTGTATTCAGACATCACCAATCCGCCGTGTTGAGTTACATACGCATTGATGATTGAGCGTTGAGCCTCTAAGCCAAGGCCTGATTCGCCTTGCTTATTGGTCGACACTCGATAGTAAGCAATAAAATTTGCCATGTTGAGTTACTCCTTTTCATAGGTTTTAATTTATTCAATAATGTTAGTTTCGATACATTCTTTATTGGTTTTCAAATAAACGGAATCACCATAAGTAATAGCCTCGAAAGTAATATTATTCTTACAGATAACGTCGGGAGGAATAGGATACCAAGTATCTAAAAAATCAATGATAAGCGCTTGCACACCTAGCCCGATGATTATGCCAAGAAAAATGCCAATAGCGCACCAACGCGCGCCGTAGCCTCTAGAATCAATTATTTTATGAGTCATGACCTACCCCCTAGGAATGATTCTAAAATGCACGCTATGACGCCAAAAAGGCCAATAGCGGCTAAAAGTATTAAATATAGGATTAGATTTTCAATCATAGTTTTTTACCTTTTAAAGTTTAATTATTGTCACGGACGCGCTCGCGCGCGTTTCGGCTATTTAAGCCTCGTCAGCGTGACTGATTTTGTATATTTATTGCTTTAATTAATGAATTCTGTAAGTCAAAAGGTTGATTTAAGTCAAACTCTTGAATACGTGTATCAAAGCATCCATATTTATCAATTAATAGCTTTTCCAATTGCTTTGCTAGTTTTAAATCATGGATATTTTGGTTTTTATAAGCATCTAATAAGATGTCCTCATGTATTGGGTTTTTAGATGATTTACCCCAAATTATATATTCTTTCATGATTACACCTCCATTTCATAAGTTAAGTTACTCGCAATGATTTCGGCACAAAACCAAACCATAGCATTATAAAAAAGTGATGTTGAACCAATGTTTTTGCTAATGAATTCGGGAAAATACCCTTGTTCACTTATAAAAGTATCTAGTATGTCGTGTAAATCTGAAGCAAAACGCTGATAGATTTCTGTTGTTTCTTCATAGTAGATCATTCCATGTACGCCACCCTCACATCCATGGCGTGCAATGTCTTGTAATTCTTCTGTGGTGTAGTTTTCTGTTAAGTATTGTTTAAATGTTTTCATTTTTATATACCTTTTCAAAGTTAATAAAATATGAATATTAGATATCCATGTATAGAACTCTATCTTAAAAAGATATCAATTTCAAGTCTTTTTTATAAAAAGATATAAAATAATTTAAATGGAATATGAACTCCCCAAAAAGCCTAAGATTAAAGAAAAGGTCATTCAACCCGATCAACGCAAGTTTTGCGTGGTTCCATTGCGTGCCGTTACTGATAAAAACTTAACACTAACAGGATTAAAGGTTTTATGTTTACTAGCTAGTTATTGTAATAAGGCTGGTTTTACTTATGTTAGCCAGGGAAGGTTAGCGAATGATTTGAATATAAGCACACCAGCAATAAATAAACAGATTAAACAGTTAGAAACTAAGGGATATATTAAACAGTTTCCTGGATACCATACAATGATTAAAGGTAAAACGAAGCGCATCATTTATGATGAAAAAATAAGCGATAGAGAAGCGGAACAGATCGCTGGCGTTCCAAAAGAGGATATAACTAACAAAGAAATTAAGCAGTTATATAACCAAAAGTATATAAAGAATAACAACGATATAGCAGAAGGTAATAAACCAGTAATGGTTAACCAATCAACTCAAAGCGATAATGAGACAATAGCTAGCTTGTTTGAGTGTGTGTCGAAAGAGAGTGAATTGCTGGCGCTTGAAAAGCTTATTGAATCAGGTATGACCCCGAGCGAGCTGAAGGCTAGGTTAGATCAAGGTGTTGAGCTGTCTGATATGCTGCCTTAATGTTCATTTAGGGAACATGTTAATTATTCTATCTAGCTATTAATCCTCTGAATCCCTTGCTGTATAAGGCTTCTAGCTAAAATGGCACCTTTCCCCCTCC